>Ga0208244_100430_pt1 | contig 41730 bp, 40 predicted proteins | sample SubbioCR12Aug_5A_FD_184828 | JGI IMG/M metagenome (GOLD analysis project Ga0208244, IMG submission 184828) | Serpentinite rock and fluid subsurface biosphere microbial communities from McLaughlin Reserve, California, USA - CR12Aug_5A (SPAdes) | ecosystem: Environmental > Terrestrial > Deep...
CGGCCTGATCCAGGGGCTTGGCAAACCGATCCTTCCTGCTATAAATATGTTTTACGGTGGTCTGGTCAAGACTGTTTTCGCCTGGTACCTGACGGCAATTCCAGCCCTGAATGTCGGCGGAGCGGCCCTGGCGTCGGTGATTGGTCTTACTGTTGCGGCCATCCTCAACCTTAATCATGTCAGGCGTTATGCCGGCTGGCGGGTCAACTGGCGTGAACTGGCGCTTTTGCCCCTGATCGCTACCGCCCTGATGTCGGTGGTTGTCTATTTTTGCTATGGCGCAATAGTGCATCTAGGCCGGGATCTGTTTTCAGCAGGCCTCCTAAACGCCCTGGCAGTGCTGATTGCAATAATCCTCGGAATTGCTGTATTCGGGATCGCTCTTCTGCTGCTCGGCGGTATCAAGCGGGAAGAGTTAGAGATGATCCCCTTCATCGGACAGTCTCTGAAGAATATTTTGTCCCGTTTAGGCCTGATGCGTAATTCTTAAGAAGGAGATGATCTTACCTGGGTAAAATAGTAGTAATAGGACTAGGGCCGGGTAGTCCCCGGCACCTGACTGTCGAAGCGCGAAGCTATCTGGCCTCAGATTGTCCCCTTTTCCTGCGAACCCTGAAGCATCCGGCTGCCCGCTATGTCGCTGCGCAGCGCGAACAGGCCGGGTCCTTTGATTATCTCTATGATCAGGAGAGCAGTTTTGAAGAAGTATATCGGGCAATTACCCACATTCTTTTAAAGCAAAGTCAACAGCACGATCAAATCTGCTATGCTGTTCCCGGGCATCCCAACGTGGGAGAGGCAACAGTTGAGAGACTGAAGCGAATCGCTCCCCGATTAGGAGTTAAGATCGAACTGGTTGCCGGGCTCTCTTTTTTAGAGCCGCTGCTCAGCCGGCTGCAGCTTGATCTGCTTGACGGAGTGACAGTGCTTGATGCGCTTTCGATTGAAAAGATGCAGGAGCCGGTTCGCAATCATCTAGTTCTGGCCCAGGTTTACAATAAGACGATCGCTTCCCGGGTTAAGTTGAAACTACTTGAACTGTATCCTGATCACTACCCGGTTCTAATCGTAAACGCTGCGGGTATGACCCGGGCCGGAACCCAGAAAACAACACTGCGGGTTTTAGACCACCATGCGGTCTTTGACCACTATACAACCCTTTATTTGTCTCCCTATAAAGGGGGAAGCATCGGGGAACTGATTGAGATCATGGCCCGATTGAGGGCAGCTGACGGTTGTCCCTGGGATCGCAGGCAGGATCACTCAAGCCTCAGACAGTATTTGATTGAAGAAGCCTATGAAGTTGTGGCTGCGATTGACAGCGGAAATGATCGGGCCTTAATTGATGAACTCGGAGATCTTTTACTGCAAATAATTTTTCACAGCCAGATTGGTCGTGAAGGAAACCGTTTTGAATTTGCTGACGTGGTAACTGCGATTAATAACAAGCTAATTCGCAGGCACCCTCATGTTTTTGGCACCCGCAATGCTGCTGATGCTGACGCGGTTAAGGTCCTTTGGGAAGAGATTAAGTCAGCCGAGCGTAAGGATGAGCAGAGTACTTTTCCCCTCGCAGTTGACGAAGCGCTGCCGGCTCTGCTCAGGGCATATAAAATTCAGAAAAAAGCAGCAGAACTCGGCTTTGACTGGCCGACCATAAAGGGACCGCTGGAGAAAGCCGGAGAAGAGCTTTCTGAGCTCGAGGAAGCATGTAAAATCGGCAGGCAGACAGAGGTTGAAGAAGAGCTTGGCGATTTTCTTTTCACCCTGGTCAACTTGGCCCGATTTTTAAAAGTTAACCCGGAACTTGCTTTAGGTCGGACAACGGGTAAGTTTATCTCCCGTTTTAGGTATGTAATGGAGCAAGTGGAAAAAAGCGGTAATAATTTTAGCGATTTTACCCTTGAGCAGCTGGATCTATGGTGGGATGAGGCAAAAAAATCAGGAAATTAGGCAAAAAAAGAAGGAGTCCGAAAAAAGACGTCGAATAGAGGCTATGTTATAAGTATCTATCTTGAATTAAGGAGGGCTTTGTAAGTGAATAAAACTCAGTTAGTGGATTTGGTTGCTGAGAAAGGCGGATTATCGAAGAAGACCAGCAAGAATGCGGTTGAGGCTGTCTTAGACGGTATTGCCGGCAGCCTGGCAAAAGGTGAAAAGGTGCAGTTGGTTGGTTTTGGTACTTTTGAAGTACGTCAGCGCAAAGCTCGCGAGGGGCGTAACCCTGCAACGGGAGAGAAAATCAAAATTAAAGCGCTTAAGGTACCTGCTTTCAAGCCCGGTAAGGCTCTAAAAGATAAAGTCAAGTAATCAGCAGGAAACAGGGTATATTATGGTACATTTCCGTTTGCTAGACTAAAGTCCCCTTCCTTAAAGGGGACTTTTCTTTCGCACTTGCGGTTAAGTTGTATAGGGTGGAGCTGGTTACAGAATGCTTGCAAGACCTAAAGGGAGTAGCGGCACCGTTTCAAGTTTTCCCGTCCGGCACCGGGAAAATCGTTACAGCATATACCGGCTGCTGGTGATCGTGCTGAGCGTAATTGTTTTTGGCTTATTGGTCATTATCGGGGCTCAGTATTTAAGGCAACGGGAGGCCGGGAAGGCGCTCGAAGAAATGGAAAAGCGGATCAGTGAAATGCGTGAGCGTCAGACAACCCTGGAAGAGGAGATTCTCAAACTCCAGGATCTGGATTACATAGAGGTGCTGGCTCGCGAGCGGCTCGGGCTGGTCAGGCCGGATGAGGTCATCTTTCAGTTTGAGGATTGACAATAATGCAATAGAAGTTATAATAACCTTAGTCTGCATCAATATCAAACAAGGAGGGGTTTTTTTATCAAGAAAGATCTGGCAATCGGCAGTATTATGGAAGGGGTGATCACGGGAATCACAAAATTCGGCGCTTTCGTTGAACTACCTGGTGGAGTAACCGGCCTGGTACACATTTCGGAAGTGGCGGATGAATACGTGAAAGATATCAATGAGTTATTTAAAAAATCGGATCAGGTAAAGGTCAAGGTTTTGAATGTCGAAAACAACGGTAAGATAGGCCTCTCGATCCGGCAAGCGGTGGAAGGCTATAAGGTGCAAAAAAGTAAAGGACGTAGCAGGCCTGCTCCTGTCAATAAAGCCTCGTTTGAAGATAAGATGAACCGTTTTCTTAAAGAAAGTGATGAGCGGCTGCTTGATTTGAAAAGAAATACCGAGTCTAAAAGAGGTGGTCGTGGTTCCTTCAAGGAAGCATTTTAAATAAACTATCTTTGGAAAAACCTTTGGGAAGGCACTCTGGTTCAGGGTGTTTTTTATCTTTACCCGGATCCGGAACTAACAGGCGAATGCTTTTTAAACGATTCAAAGAATATGCGGTGGAAAGAAAGCTTGTCTCCAGAGGCGAAACGATTGTGCTGGCCGTCTCGGGCGGACCGGACTCGCTTTGCCTGCTTCACCTCTTCAATCGTCTGGCCTCTGAATACAGCCTTAAATTAATCGTGGCCCACCTAAATCATGGTTTGCGTCAGGAAGCAGCTGCGGAAGAAGATGGAGTAGCTGCGCTGGCCGACACCATGAACCTCCCCTTCACTTCCAAGAAGGTTAATATCAAAAACTATAAAAAAAGGTTTGGTTTATCAGAGGAAGCGGCCGGCAGAAGAGCACGCTACCGGTTTCTGATTCAGACGGCCCGCAACTTTCAGGCGGAAGCAATTGCACTCGGACATCACCGCGACGACCAGGCAGAAACTGTACTCTTAAACCTGATCAGGGGCAGTGGAATTGACGGCCTTTCAGGAATGTTTCCATCGCGACTGCTAAACAAAGTAAGGTTGATCAGGCCGCTTTTGGATTTCAAACGCTGTGAAATCGAAACCTATTGCTTTGAGCATGGACTAAAACCATTCACTGACAGCAGTAATCTGGAAACAGATTATAACCGCAATAAAGTGCGGATCGAACTGATCCCTTTCCTCGAAGAACGCTATAATCCTCAGATTCGTGAAGCGCTGGTCCGCCTGGCGAGGCTTGCTGTAGAAGACCGCCTCTATTTTGAGCATCAGGCTCGTAAAATAGCCGGCAGGTTAGCTGAGCACAGGGGAAGTGCCATTTACTTGGACTTATCATTATTAAATGCTTTGCCGCGCGCGATCAGCAGCAGAGTTTTACGACTGCTGTTACGCCGCTACCGAACCGGGCAGGAGCTGGGCAGCACGCATATGAACCAGCTGTTAAAGCTTGCTGCGGAGGGGAAGACAGGGTCTCGTCTTAAACTGCCCGGTGGTTTGAGAGCATTTAAGACCAGCAGTGACCTCATCATTGCCCGCAAAGATCTATTAAAGGTGGAAAAGCTTGCGGAGCGTGAACTGGCTGTCCCCGGGCTGACTCAACTGCCGGGAGGTAAAGTGATCAGAGCCAGTATAACCAGGTCAGAAGATCTGGCCTGGCCGCCTGAGAGTAACAGCGCTTATCTGGACTATGACTCAATTCCGTCCGGTAGAATCGTTATTCGCTCTCGGAAGCCTGGTGATCGTTTCCACCCCCAGGGAGCAATCGGCAGTAAAAAACTAAAAAGTTTTCTTATTGACCAAAAGGTAGATCAAATCCAGCGGGATGCTTTACCGCTTGTAACAATCGGTAGTGAAATCATCTGGGTCGCCGGGGTAAGAATCGCCGATCCCTATCGGGTAACGGGCAAAACTGCCAGGATTCTCTTGCTCGAATACCTGGATTCTCATAATAGCATAGGCAGATTGATGGTAGTTAAACAAAAACATTAACAGAAAAGGTGGTATCTATGGCTGAAGAAACAATGGAAGTGTTGCTTTCCGCTAAGCAGATCGAGGAACGTATAAAAGAGCTGGCTGAAGCCATATCTGAGGATTACAGGGGCAATAAGATTCTCGTCATTGGGGTTTTAAAAGGAGCAGTGATTTTCTTAAGCGATCTGGTCCGCCATCTGACCATACCGGTGGAGATCGATTTCATGGCTGTATCAAGCTACGGAGCCGACACAAATTCCTCCGGAGTGGTTCGGATCTTAAAAGACCTTGAGCAAAGTATTACGGATAAGGAAGTGCTGATTGTTGAAGATATCATTGACACCGGCCTCACGCTTACTTATCTTTACGAAAACTTGCTCAGACGCGGGCCGAAGTCACTAAAAGTTGTCACCTTGCTGGATAAGCCTGACCGGCGCCAGGTTTCCTTCAACCCCGATTACTGCGGCTTTAAGATCCCCGATCGCTTTGTGATCGGCTACGGGCTGGATTTTGATGAAAATTACCGCCATCTGGCCGACCTGCGGGTTCTAAAGCAATAGATTCTAAGTTTCGCCTTCGTTGCTTCTGCTTCTGCACTATGTTAAAATTTAGTTTAGGCTTTTTAGCAGTTGTAGGAGAGGAGGGTTTCGTTTGAGCCCATTTTTAAGACAAATTACATTCTACCTGGTCATCGCCCTGGTAGTGTTCATTTTACTTTCATCTTTTAATAATACTACCCCACCGGAGGAGATCTCCTATGATCAGCTGATCAAAAGGGTAGAGCAAGGCGAAGTTGAAAGCGTTGCCATGTATGGTAACGAGGTTGAGGCGACACTAAAAGATGGCACAGTAGCAAAAACGATCAGGCCGGACGATCATAACCTGACCGAACTATTACTGACCAACAAAGTAACTCTGGAAACATATCTGCCCCGGGGGCCAAAATGGTGGCAGAGTGCCCTGACCTACCTGATACCCTTCCTGTTGCTGATCGGGATCTTCTTTTTCTTTATGCAGCAGACCCAGGGTGGAGGCAACAAGGTCATGAATTTTGGCAAGAGTAGGGCTCGCCTACAGGAAAGCGACAAGAAGAAGGTTACTTTCCAGGATGTGGCCGGTGCTGATGAAGAGCGCGCGGAGCTTTCCGAAATTGTCGACTTTTTAAAAGACCCCCGCAAGTACATAGAAATCGGCGCCAGAATCCCCAAGGGAGTTCTGCTGGTCGGTCCTCCCGGTACCGGCAAAACCCTCCTGGCAAGGGCAGTAGCCGGCGAAGCCGAGGTGCCTTTTTTCAGCATCAGCGGTTCCGATTTTGTTGAGATGTTTGTAGGCGTCGGCGCTTCCCGGGTGCGCGACATGTTTGAAAACGCTAAAAAGAATTCGCCCTGTATCGTTTTTATTGATGAAATAGATGCAGTCGGCCGTCAGCGTGGAGCCGGTTTAGGCGGCGGTCATGATGAACGGGAGCAGACTCTTAACCAACTGCTGGTTGAGATGGACGGGTTCGACGTAAACGAAGGGATTATTATTATCGCGGCTACAAACCGCCCGGATATTCTTGATCCGGCGCTGCTCAGGCCGGGGCGTTTCGATCGCGAAATCACCGTTGGGCTGCCTGATGTCAACGGGCGGGAAGCTATACTGAAAGTTCATACCAGGAATAAAAAGCTCTCGGAAGCAGTTGATCTGAAAATACTGGCCCGCGGCACCCCCGGTTTTACCGGCGCCGATTTAGAAAATGTGGTAAACGAAGCGGCGCTTTTAGCCGCCCGTAAATCATTAAAAAGAATTGGCATGCTGGATCTGGAGGAATCGGTTGAGCGGGTGGTAGCGGGAACCCAAAAAACGAGCCGGGTGATCAGCCCCTTTGAAAAGAAAATAGTTGCCTATCACGAGGCCGGGCATGCCCTGGTCGGCTATCTTTTGCCGCACACCGATCCGGTCCACAAAGTATCGATTATCCCCCGCGGCCGGGCGGGCGGTTATACTTTGATGTTCCCGGAAGAAGATCGCTATTACATGACCAGATCAGAGCTGCTCGACCGGGTCAGCACCCTGCTTGGTGGGCGGGTGGCCGAGAAACTGGTGCTGAACGACATCAGCACCGGCGCCCAGAACGATCTGGAAAGAGCCACATCAATTGTCCGCCAGATGATCATGGAGTATGGGATGAGCGAGAGTTTGGGTCCGATTACCCTGGGGCACAAGCAAGACCAGGTATTTCTGGGGCGCGATTTGGCTCGCGATCGCAACTACAGTGAGGAGATCGCCAAGGCAATCGATCAGGAGATCAGAAAAACAATCGATAACTGTTACCAGAAAGCCCAGGAGATCCTGGAGAAAGAGCGCGATAAGCTGGAAAGTCTGGCTCAGGCCCTGTTAGATAAAGAAACTCTTGACGCCGAGGAAATCAAAGCCCTGGTTGAAGGTAAACCACTGCCGGTAAAAAAAGTGAGCCCGCCGGAAGAATCTGAAGATCAGGGGGAACAGTCCGGCGCAAACCAGGCAGACGGAGCAGCAGTGGAAGCGATGCTGGAAGTGCAGGATAGCGCCCCAAACGGCGAATTAAAAGAGGAAAAGATCAAGGTGATCAGCAAAAAACCCGACCGCCGCGCCTCATTTACCAGGCGCAGTAAATCAAAAGAGAAGCCTGACTAGAAAAAATGGAGCCTCCAGGGCTCCATTTTTAAAGGCCCAGGCCGGCATAAAAACGAGCGGCATTCTGGTGAAACAGCATTTCCAGGATTTCTGGGGGTAGATCGAGAGCTTCAATTCTGGCGATGCCGTTTTGCGGCGGTTCTAAAATAAAAGGAAAGTCGCTGCCATAGAGGATGCGTTCAGGGAACAACCGGATTACCTCAAGAATATCAGCGAGCGGAGTTTTAACCAGATCATTTTGAAAAACGAAAGCTGTATCGAGATTTAAACCGCTGTATTCAGGTAGCAGGTCGGCATAGGACAGGAGATCATTTAAGCCGAGATGCGGAATGATCAGCTTTAAAGTGGGAAAGCGGCGCAGCAGATTTGAGACATAACCAATACCTAAGTATTCTGCCGGTTGGGGAAAACTGCCGGCGTGCATCACTACCGCTTTCGATCTTTCAACCACAGCCTCTATAAGGGGAAATAGGCGTTCATCGTCGGGACGGCACTGCTGGACGAGGCAATGAATCTTAATGCCGGAAAAACCGAAACGGTCGAGACATTCAACAACAATCTCTTCCGGATCGTTATCGGCCGGATGGACTGCGCCAAAGGGAATAACAGCGCTGTTAGTGCGGCTAAACTCATAAAGCCAGCTGTTCAGCGAGCGGCTCAATCCGGGTTTATGAGTGTAGGCAAGGGCCGCACATTTTTCAACACCGCTTTCCTTCAGCAGATCGAGGAGTTGAGCTGGAGCTTCCGGAAAATTGATTTTCCATCCGTATTGTTTCCAGAAAAAAGCGTAAACGGCTTTCATCATTTTTTCCGGGAATAGATGGACATGGCTATCGATAAGGCTGATGATTCCTGTTCACCGCTTTTTATTTTAATTTGCGTACTCTTAGACAATTATAACAGCAGGAGGTTTAATGCGCCATGAGTTACGGGTTAACGGCAGTAAAAGGGATTAAGGTTGGTGTTGCCTCAAACTTTGAGGCGGCAACCGGGGTTACTGTAATCCTGGCTGAAGACGGCATGCGGGCAGCAGTTGAAGTGCGCGGTTCTGCACCGGGCACCAGGGAAACCGATCTTTTAAAACCAGGCCAGCTGGTTAGCGAAATCCAGGCCCTGGTCCTGGCCGGTGGCAGCGCTTTTGGCCTGGACGCCGCATCGGGTGTTGTCAGGTATCTGGAAGAGCAAAACTGTGGCTTTTCTGTTGCTCCTTATTGTGTGCCTATCGTATCTGCTGCGGTTCTTTTTGATCTTTTCATCGGCGACGGCTCCATCAGGCCCGATGCGGAAATGGGTTACCAGGCTTGTCTGGCTGCCGGCGATGGTCCGGTCCCGGAAGGAACAGTGGGCGCCGGCACCGGCGCGACGGTGGGCAAACTTTACGGGACAGCCGGGGCGGTTAAAACAGGGCAGGGCTCGGCCATCAAAAAGAAAGGGGATTTGATCGTCGCTGCGCTGGTTGTGGTCAATGCTTTTGGTGATATTTACAGTGCGGATGGAACTCTGCTAGCCGGTCCGCGCAACCCGCAAAGTGGAAAGATGGAAAAAACGATCGATTTAATGTTAGACCTGGAAGCACAGGGCTTTCCAGGCAATACAACCCTGGGCGTTGTTGTCACCAATGCCAATTTTGAAGGAGCTGCGCTCGAGAAAATCTGCCGCATGGGTCACGACGGCCTGGCCCGTTCAATCTGGCCGGTTCATACCATGTGGGATGGCGATACATTATTTGCAGTTTCTAAAGGGGATATTGCCGCTGACCTCAACCTGGTAAGCCTGATGGCAGCGGAAGCTGTTGCCGAGGCAGTAAGGCGATCAGCGCATACCGCCACCACTCTGGGCGGGGTCCCTGCTCTTCAGGATCTGAATCTGAAATAAATGTGAATTCTTTAACATTGAAGCAGGAATTATGAAGGTTTTGTTGAAATAACTATTTTGTCTGCTTAAAGATGTAGATGGTTAGGTTAGGAAAGATATTTATATTATAAGGAGGTTGTTTTAATGCCGTTGGATCCAACCAAACATGCTGACTGGGAAATTGCCGAAGCTGCTGAAGCGAATATGAAGCAGGTCTACCAGTTAGCAGACGAGCTCAAACTTGATAAAGAGGAGCTCCTGCCCCACGGCCACTATGTGGCAAAAGTTGATTACAAGAAAGTACTTGAAAGACTGAAAGATAAGCCGGACGGCAAGTACATTGACGTTACGGCGATCACCCCCACCCCGCTGGGAGAGGGTAAATCGACCTCGACCATGGGCCTCACCGAAGGGATGGGCAAGCGAGGCAAGAACGTTATTGCTACAATCCGCCAGCCTTCCGGCGGCCCGACCATGAACGTTAAGGGTTCTGCAGCCGGCGGTGGCCTGGCGCAGTGTATTCCCCTTACTCCCTTTTCTCTTGGTCTTACCGGTGACATCAATGCGATCATGAATGCCCATAACCTGGCCATGGTTGCGCTAACTTCCCGGATTCAACACGAATTTAACTCTACAGATGCTTTTCTGGAGCGCAGCGGTCTAAAAAGGTTGAATATCGACCCGCGCAATGTGGAGATGAAGTGGATTATTGACTTTTGTGCCCAGGCTCTCCGCAACATCATCATTGGCCTTGGCGGCCGCAAAGACGGTTTCATGATGAATTCCAACTTTGCCATCGCCGTTTCTTCTGAGGTAATGGCTATTTTAGCTGTGGCCAAGGACTTAAAAGATATGCGGGAGCGGATGGCCAAAATAGTGGTTGCCTACGATAAAAAAGGCAAGCCCGTTACCACCGGCGATCTCGATGTTGCCGGAGCGATGACGGCCTGGATGGTAGATGCGATCAACCCGAACCTGCTGCAGACTCTTGAAGGACAGCCGGTCTTTGTTCACGCCGGCCCCTTTGCCAACATCGCTATCGGCCAATCTTCGATCATTGCCGACCGCGTTGCCCTCAAGTTGGGCGATTATGTGATTACCGAGTCCGGTTTTGCTGCCGACATCGGTTTCGAGAAATTCTGGAACTTAAAGTGCCGGATGTCCGGTCTGGTTCCAAACTGTGCGGTTATTGTGGCCACCATCAGGGCACTCAAGTGTCATGGTGGAGCGCCGATTCCAATGCCTGGTCAGCCGCTTGATCCCGCATACAGCCAGGAGAATGTCGGCTGGGTCGAAAAAGGTTGCGAAAACCTGATCCACCACATCAAGACTGTTAAGAAAGCCGGGATCAACCCCGTTGTCTGTATTAACCACTTCTATACTGACACCGATAATGAAGTAAAAGCCGTTCGCCGCCTGGCTGAAGAAGCAGGCGCCCGGGTTGCTCTTTCGAAGCACTGGCAGTACGGTGGCGACGGCGCAGTCGAATTCGCCGATGCCGTTATTGAAGCCTGTAACGAGCCGAACGATTTCAAATTCCTCTATGAACTTGAAACCCCGCTACGTCAGCGTATTGAGCTGATTGCCAAGGAAGTATACGGAGCAGACGGAGTTGAATTCTCTGCCGAGGCTCTTGAGAAGGCCAAGCGGATGGAAGTAGATCCTGAAATCCAGAAGATGGGTACCTGCATGGTTAAAACGCACCTCAGTCTTACTGATAACCCTGCCCTTAAAGGGGTGCCCAAAGGCTGGAAGCTGCATATCCGCGACATTCTCACCTACGGTGGCGCCGGATTTGTTGTTCCCGTTGCCGGGGCTATCTCACTGATGCCCGGTACTGCAGCCAACCCCGCCTACCGTCGGGTTGATGTTGATGTGGAAACCGGCAAAGTGCAGGGCCTCTTCTAAACCCTCACTAAACCGCTTAAAACAAATGATTATCAAAAAAGGACGCCCCCGGGCGTCCTTTTGTTTAGATCAATATAAATTGTTTATAGGGTCATCAATAGATAGGCATCCTTAATATTTTCTTCAAGTTCATCTATGGTTTCGCCCTGAGTCATAATTTCGGGATATTCCAGCAGTTTACCAACCCAAAACTTTTTTCTTTCCAGTAAACTATATTGAGCTTTTTATTCATAGTAAATAGCCTCCGTGATAAGGACCACCTTTATATTGGAACAATTATTACATAGAAGCTTAGTGCTGGTGTTTTGTTAATAACAATCAAGTTTTTCATGCAAACCTTCGCTAACGAGTATTGAAATAAGTTGCCAGAGACACTTACATAAAATGCTCATCAATGGGGAAGGGTGATCAATAAACCAGATGCGAACATAAAGTGAAGAAGCTTGAATTGTCGGCGAAACAAGGGCTTGAGCAGGTCCGGGTTCTCAATGATCATTATACATCTTCAGCATTAATTGAGAACCCGGCCGAGGCCTGAAGAATTAAGTGTCGAATGACGAGGCTGCCTGTAAAAGCCCTTAGTTGAGCCGTTACAATTCAGCCTGAACGATCCGTGAGCGGCGGTTTATTGATCACCCTTAATCAAACACTATTCATCTGTAGAACTGTAATTTAACTTTGCCCAAACCAGCCCGGCGGTAGGTAGAGCTTTACATCCTCATTCTCCGGGCGACCGGTCAGGATCATCGCTACAGTCCGGTTAAGTCCGGGGATAATCTGGTCGGGAGCGATATTGGCCAGGGGGACCAATACAAAGTCGCGCTCGCTCATTCGCGGGTGCGGCAGCTCAAGCAGCGGAGTATTCATTACTATTTCTTCGTATAGCAACAGGTCAAGGTCGATCAGACGCGGCCCCCAATGCACGTCCCTTACTCGCCCCATCTTTTCTTCAATATCAAGCATAACAAGCAGCAGTTGTGTCGGTGACAGCTCAGTGACAATGGTTGCACAGGCATTCAGGTAGGGGCCCTGTTCCGGACCTCCAACGGGGGCAGTTTCGAAAATGGCTGATACAGCACCGATTTTAACCCGATCTGTCTGGGCCAGTCTCTGCAGAGCTGTTTTTAAGTTTTTGGTTCGCTCTCCCAAGTTGGAGCCAAGCGCGATGTAGGCAGTGCTCATATCCCTACCTACCCCGGCTGACCATAACACTAACACCGCCCTGCACACCGGGAATCGGTGGGTTTGGTTTGCGGACCTCCACAGCAGCCTCGATTACGCCATCTAAGGTAAGCAGCTTGTCAGCGATGCGGCAGGCCAGAGTTTCAAGCAGACGGCAGGAAGAACCATACATAATCTCTTCAACGATTGAGATCGCCGCCCGGTAATCCACAACATCATCAATCTGATCACTGCTGTGACCTGATAGATCAATTCCCATTTCCAGGCTTACCTGGAATTCCTGGCCCAGCGATTGCTCTTCCAGCATTACGCCATGATAAGCGTAACAAACTATCCTTTCAACAATAATCCTGTCCAATTAAAACTCACCTCCGAATCATGGCATCAGTCATATCGATTACCCGCTTCATTTCCTTAACATCGTGCACTCTCACAATATCAGCGCCGGCGCTGACCCCGTAGGCTACTGTTGCCGCAGTTCCTTCCAGCCTTTCTTCAACAGGTAAATCAAGAGTTTTGCCGATCATTGATTTTCGCGATGTGCCGAGCAGCAAAGGGTAACCGAGATTACCAAAATCTTTTAAATGAAGTATTACTTCAAGATTTTGCGATAAATCCTTTCCAAAACCGATACCGGGATCGATGATGATCCCCTCTTCTTTAATACCGGCTTCCAGGGCAAGAGCTACGGATTCCTCCAACTCTGCGAGGACCTCACTGATCAGGTCTTCATAATCTGTATTGTTCCGATTATGCATCAGGCAGACCGGCACCCGGTAGCGGGCGGCAACTGCCGCAAGAGCAGGGTCGCCTTTCAGACCCCAGACATCATTAAGCATCTCCGCCCCGGCATCCAGCGCTGCTTCGGCAACGGATGCTTTATAGGTGTCGATTGACAAAGGCAGCTTGAATGACTGCTCTTTTTTCAGGGCTGTGATAATCGGTAAGACCCTCTTCAGCTCTTCTTCCACCGAAACCTGTTGATGACCCGGCCGGGTTGATTCTCCGCCAATATCAATTATGTCGGCTCCTTCTTCTGCCATTTGGTAAGCGTGCTCGATTGCTTTCTCCAGAAGGTTAAACCGGCCGCCGTCGGAAAAAGAGTCCGGGGTAACGTTTAAGATGCCCATCAGACAGGTCTTTTTCCCCAGCTCAATAATCCGGTTCCCGATAGCAATTTTTCTGCGCCGGGTTTTGTTCAGAGCTGCCAGACGATCTGTAATTAGTTTACCAATCGGGGCAAAAGCGCTATTATCAGAAGAAAGTTTCGCGGCAGCGAGGTTAATTGCTGTCTCGCTTCCCGCCAGCAATAAAGTGCTGCTTCCGCTGTCTTTCCCGGCCCTTTCAGGAATAATTAGAACAGCGATTCCGGCAGACCTTAAAGCGCTTTCGAGCGAGGGTGCCAAATCCTTGGGGATGAAAGACAACTTTAGGCAAAGATGCAGTTCATTGCGGATAAATATTTCTGCGTCAGCCGGCTCGCAACCCAAATTTTGCAGTTCGTGAGCTATTAACCCCTGATTTAGAGCCAGAACCTGCATCAGATCATCTCCGCTCATTAATACTGAAGGCTGTTTTTATGAGGTTGCTCCTCAACTTTGTTACACTGGTCGCCGGCCTGACAGCTGAAACATAATCTCGAATAACGGTCAGCCTTTTTTAAGGCCCTGCTCAGAGGCGAACGGTGAACGTTTTCTGATTCATCAAACCGGTGTTGACGAATCGCTTTAATAATTATAACAGCTTCGCCCTGGTCAAAATCGGCTGCAGCCAGGATTGGTCCGGCCAGATCAGCGCCGGCAACGGCATGGTCAACGCCAGAGCTGTATTCCTGCCAGCGCCCGATATCGTGGAGTAGGGCGGCAGCATAAGCCATTTCCCGGGTAATAAACGGGTTGCCATCTTCAAGTAAGAAAATATAGGTCAGGCGGGCTACAGTGAGCAGATGATCAAAACCATGACCACAGAAGGATCTTTCTTTTTCAGCAACCTCATTTTGACGCAAATATTCCAGGAAAGAGGGATTGTTGAGAATCCGCTCAATTCTGGTCATATTCTTAGTTGCTACCCTGGATCAGGCTGAAAACTTCAAGTCGTGAACTGGAGTTGCTTCTGAAAAGGCCGCGCACGGCCGAAGTTACTGTTGTTGCGCCCGGCTTGGCCACCCCGCGGATGCTCATGCAGAGGTGCTCAGCTTCAAGAACAACCACAACGCCTTTTGGTTTAAGTACTTCGGTAATTACATCAGCTACTTGGCTGGTCAGCCGTTCTTGCAGCTGAGGTCTTTTTGAAATAGTTTCAATAACTCTAACCAGTTTACTTAAACCCACAATGCGTCCCTCTGCCGGGAGATAGGCGATATGGGCTTTGCCGTAGAAAGGTAAGAGATGATGTTCGCACATTGAATAAAATGAGATGTCTTTAACCAGCACGATCTCGTCATGACCGTCTTCCACAAAGCAGGTTTTCAGATGATCACGAGGATCCTTATTGATGCCGTTGAACAGCTCGGCATACATTTTAGCTACCCGGCTTGGGGTACCCACCAGTCCTTCGCGATCTAAGTTTTCCCCAACCGCTTCCAGGATCATTTCGACGCCCTTAATGATTTTTTCTTTGTCCATGGTATAACCGCCTTTCGGTTAATATATAATGATTGTTGGCAGCCAGATAATCAAGCTGTGCAAGAGGGCACAGGCTAAAATATTTTCAGTCCGCAGGTAAAGGTAACCAAGAATCGCTGCCAGACCCGGAGCCAAAATCAGCGCTTCCAGGTAAGTATAAGGATAAGTTAACATCCATGGCTCGGTAGTGACCAGGTAGGTAAAGCGCACCAGTGAAGCAAGCAGAACCATCGCCAGTAAACCCTGGTTGATACCAAGCCGACGGGTCAGGACTGCCTGGATATAACCGCGCCAGATCATTTCTCTTGGCAGTCCTATTAACAGAAAAATTACCGGCAAAGAAATAAGGGGTTCCATTCCGCTGACTGCAAAGCCGGTAGGTAAACCATACGCCGAGATGATGATGATCGCCGTAGTAGCAAGAGCCAAACCATAACCGTAACGCAGGCGGTCACGTCGTAATCCTAAGTCAAGATAGTCAATTTTACCATATTTTTCGGCAATAACCAGGCAAATCAGAATCAGGCCATAGCCGCTAAATGCAAATAGGCTGGATTGTTCAAGCAGCACAGGAACAATGTCACTTAAAGCTAAAAGAGGTATTATAACAATAATTGAAAATAGGGCGAATCTGCTGGGCGGAGTGCCGGCAAGATGATACCAGTAGCGTGAGTAACGGTGATCAAGGGTAAAGATCATGATAGTCAAGATTGTGATCAGAATAAATAACAGGTAGATCAGAAATGTACCGTATAACTCTACCAGAGTCAGGTTTGTGGTCGGTGGCAGAATCGGTTTTCCTTCCGGATCCAGCAGGTAATAAAATGTTAGCCCCTCTCTGCCGTGAAAAGCAAGAGGAATGCGATCTTTCCAGATATTCGGGACGCCACTGGTATTTTTAAAAACAAAGGACACAAGGAACAGAAGCGATTGGTCCTCGATAGGCATAAAAATATTACTGCCCCGGATCTGATCAAAGAGGTCATGCTCAATCATCATCAGGAGGCCGCTGGTTTCTTCATTCGCATAGGTTCTGCCATCCTTTGTGAAGTTACCCTCTCCCATCAGGATCACGGTTTTAAAGCGATCAGTTTCATTAATGTTGAGAATGATGCCGCCCCTCGGAAAGTTAGCTTCGAGATCTTCTGCTTCAAAATACCAGGGTTCAAAATAGGAGATCGAGCTGATTTCATATTTATAGGGTTCATTTCCCAGTGCATTGGGCAAGATTGAGTTTACTACGAATAGCGTAATAACCAAAAGGCTGATCACAACGAGTAAAATCAGCAGTGCTATGAAGTAGTTTCTGCCGGCTATTTTTTTAAGACGCAAGCTTAGAGCCTCCCTTTATTCGCTCCCCAACTTTTATAAGATTATTTCTAGTTAACGAACACTATATTACTCTTAAATCACAACTTATTCAACCGCGCGCAGGCTTGGTAACTTTTCAAAAAAGGCTCATTCTGCTATAGTATAAAGTGCCTTTAGCTCGTTTAGTTTAGTTGACCGGGGGTTATAATTTGATACTTGCTGTTGATGTCGGCAATACCCACATTATGCTTGGTATTTATAAAGAGCGGGAAATCTTGTTCTACTGGCGTATCGCCACCAGGCGCGACCGCACAGAAGATGAGCTCGGCATGCTCGTTAAAAATCTCTTGCACAACAGCCACCTGCAACTTAAAGATATAAAATCTATTGCTATCTCTTCTGTCGTGCCGCAGCTGATGTATTCTCTGCAGCGAATGGGCCAGAAATATTTTACGATCGAGCCGCTGATCGTTGGTCCCGGGATCAAAACCGGCTTAAATATTGTTACCGATAATCCCCGCGAAGTTGGCGCCGACCGGATCGTTAATGCCGTTGCTGCCCTGGAACTTTACGGTGGACCGCTTTTAGTAGTAGACTTTGGGACAGCCACCACTTTCTGTGCCATATCCAAAGCAGGTGATTACTTAGGAGGGGCTATTGCCCCCGGGATTGAGATCTCGATGGAAGCGCTTTTTGATCGCGCCGCCAAACTTCCCCGCGTCGAGGTGATCAGGCCGAAGCAGGTAATCGGCAAAGATACGATCAGCAGCATGCAATCCGGCATCGTTTTTGGTTTTGTCGGCCAGGTTGATGGTATTGTGCGGCGCATGAAAAGCGAGTTTGATACCGAACCTTTGGTTGTTGCCACCGGTGGATTTGCCAATTTGATCGCCAGCGAATCGGAAACGATCGATAAAGTAAATTCACTTCTAACCCTCGAAGGGTTGAGGATTATTACCGAACTTAACAGCTAAAGAGATCGTGTCAGGAGGAAATGAAATGAGAATCGGTTTGGCCCTTGGTGGCGGAGCGGCCAGGGGCATCGCTCATATTGGTGTTTTGCAGTACCTTGAAGAGCGGGGGGTTAAGCCCTGCTGTATAGCCGGCACCAGTGCGGGCAGCATTGTCGGTGCTCTCTACTGCTCAGGAAAGTCAGTTGAGGAACTAATCCGCATTGCTTCTGCCCTGTCCTGGAAAGACCTGGTTCGCATCTCTATTCCGCGTAAGGGTTTAATAAAATCCTCATTGTTGCATAAGACCTTAGCAGAGTATATTGGCGATATTACCTTCGAAGAGCTTAAGATCCCGCTGGTAGTAAATGCCGTTGACTTGTTGGAAGGAGAAGAGATTCTGATTAAGGAGGGGCCGGTCCTGGATGCTGTTACCGCCAGTTGCGCAATACCCGGTATTTTTAGCCCCTACAGGTGGAATCAGCGCCTGCTCGTTGATGGCGGGTTGCTTGATAACGTGCCTTCTGCGCATATGGGTCGGGAAAATATTGATTATGTAATTGCGGTTAATGTAACTGCGCAGAGACCTCTAAAAAAAGAACCCGATAATATTTTCGAGGTCCTGGTCCAGTCATACTATATTTTGCTTCACCAGCGTGACATTCCCTCTTATCAGCATGCTGATATCCTGATTGAACCGAACCTCGGCGATTACAGCTTTTGGGATACAGGAAAAAGCAAGGAGCTGATCCGGGAGGGTTACAAAGCTGCCGCAGCAGCTCTTTGTGATGTTAACCTGAAAAAAGGCAGTAGCCGCTTTGCGAAGTGGCTGAAAAGAAGAAAAAATCGGTAAAGAGAGGATTTATAAACTAATGTTAAATTGCAAAGAAGCGATTGAAAAACGCCGCAGTATCAGAAAATTTGAGACAAAGGCTGTTGCCCCTGAACTGCTTGAGCAGATTATCGAGGCGGCCAGACTGGCTCCCTCCGGCACCAACCGTCAGCCCTGGCGCTTGGTACTGCTCACTGCTCCGGAAGAACGTAATAAAATTGCCGGCGCTGTAATGCAGCCCTTTGTTTGCGAAGCCCCGGCGGTATTTGTCTGCTGCCTTGATCGCGAAGCTTTTGTGCGGGTCACGGTTGAGAAGCGTATGAACGAGCTGGTTGAGGCAGAGGTGATCACTAAGGAAGCCGCCCAGTATATTTATCAGCGCAAGATGCCTGAGAAAACGGAAGAAGTAGTCATTCCCGATTCCGGTTATCTTGATTTGGGCATTACCATCCAGAACATGACCCTGATGGCGACGGCGCTCGGTCTGGGCACCTGCTGGGTCAGGCTTTTCGATCAGCAAGGTTTACATAAGGCGCTAAATCTGCCCGACAACATTTTGCCCGTAGTGCTTTTACCGGTCGGTTACCCGGCTCAGGATCCCCCTCCCCGCCCCCGTCTCAAGCGGGAAGAGATCGTTATTGAAATATAGGCTTAGCGGGATTTAGAAATAAGATGTAAGCAATTGCTCGCCAATTGCTTACGTGCATCTGTTGTTTACATCCCACTGTACGAAAGCGCATATTGCAAGCACCGCTCACTGATCGCTGCGTCGAGAATTGATGCGTCTCATTTGCGGGTTTGCGCCGGGAACCTCGCCATTCAACTCTCAGTTTCAAGTCTCGGTCCGGCCCTCAAAAAAACTGAAACAGAATAATTTATTTGAGGGCCGGAACCTGCTTCAGCCCTCAATTCGACTTCAATTCTTTTTCCTTGCTTTATGTTCGCTTTAGCTTGCAACATGCTCTTTTAAAATCTTGTAGCACATCGGATAACTAAGCTGCGGCTGACTAATACTGAAAACCAAAATAAAAATCGATATTTAAAAAGGGGCTCCTGGTTCGGGAGCCCCTTGAAAATCTGTGAAAGTGTATGTTTTGCTTATGCTTTCTCTCCGGACTGCGCTTCAGCCAACTGCTTGTACATCTGCAGCCTTTCCTTCGCCAACTTTTCCGCCTTGGCAAAGAGCAGGTCAGCCCTCTCTGGAAATTCTTTAGTCAGTGCGCGGAAACGCACCTCGTTCATCATAAAGGTCCGCAAATCTTCTTTCGGATCTTTCGAATCAAGGATGAACGGATTCTTTCCCTCATGCGCCAGCAGCGGATTATAACGGTATAGAGGCCAGTAACCAGACTCAACCGCCAGCTTTGCTTCATGCTGGCTCTTGCCCATATCGATACCATGGGCGATACAGGGTGAATAGGCGATGATCAGCGATGGCCCCGGATAAGCTTCCGCCTCCACGATCGCTTTCAGGAACTGGTTCTTGCTGGCGCCCATTGAAACCATTGCCACGTAAACGTAGCCGTAAGTAACCGCCATCAGGCCCAAATCTTTCTTGCGCATCTCTTTTCCGGCGGCGGCAAACTTGGCAATCGCTCCTATAGGAGTAGATTTTGAGGATTGCCCGCCTGTATTGGAGTAAACCTCGGTATCCATCACCAGAAGGTTTACATCCTCGCCGCTGGCGATTACGTGATCCAAACCTCCGTAACCAATGTCATAAGCCCACCCGTCGCCGCCGAAAATCCAGATGGAGCGCTTGGTGAGCAAACTTGATTTTTCTACGATTTCGTCCAGGATCGCGTTATTATCTGGCTGCCTTTTCTCCTGCTCAAGCAGTTCCCTGACCCGGTCGGAAGCTTTCATCGACGCTTCGCCATCATTCTTAACGGCTAGCCAGTTTTGCAGCGCTTCCTTAAGTGGTGCAGAGATTTCTACGCCAAGCGCTTCGTTAACCAGGTCGATTAGGCGGTTGCGCTGTTGCGTGATACCCAGCGAATAGCCGTAACCAAACTCGGCGTTATCTTCAAAAAGTGAACTGGCCCAGGCCGGGCCGCGGCCACGACTGTCAACGGTGTAAGGCACAGTAGGAGCATTACCGCCGTAGATTGAGGAACAGCCGGTTGCATTGGCAATCACCATTCTCTGGCCGAAAAGCTGAGTAATAACCTTAATGTAGGGCGTTTCGCCACAGCCGGCGCAGGCGCCCGAGTACTCGAATAAAGGCTTGCGAAACTGGCTGCCGCGCACCGTGGTGGGAGAGATGTCAAGATCGAGTTCCGGCAGACTCTCTGCGAAGCGGAAAAGCACATCCTCCGTCTCTGAAACCTCAAAGAGTGATTTCATCTCAAGCGCTTTTTCCTTGGCGGGGCAAATATCAACACAGTTGCCGCAACCGGTGCAGTCGAGCGGCGATACCTGGATCCTGTACTGATAGTCCTTTATATCCTTGCTGCTGCCGGAAAGCGTTTCAAATCCCTCGGGAGCTCCGTCAAGATCCTCTTTGCGCGCTATGTACGGCCTGATTGCTGCGTGGGGGCAGATGAAAGAGCACTGATTGCACTGAATGCAGTGCTCCGGCAGCCAGACCGGAACGTGGATGGCAATACCCCGCTTTTCATAGCGGGTGGTGGCTGTCGGCACTGTGCCATCAGGGTTAAAGGCGCTGACCGGTAGATCGTCTCCTTTAAGAGCAGTCATCGGGTAGATGGTATCGCAAACGTACTTGGGCGCCTCTTCCGGAGTGTAGTAAGAGCCTTCTGTCGCAGTGGCCCAGCTTGCGGGATACTGTACTTCTTCCAGCGCTTCGACTCCTTTGTAAATGGCTGCGGTGTTTTGCTCCACAATTTCGGCGCCTTTCTTGCCGTACGACTTATTAATCATCTTTTCGATCTCTTTAAAGGCTGTATCAGCATCTATTACTCCGGAGAGCTTAAAGAATGCCGCTTGCATGATCACGTTGATCCGGCCGCCGAGGCCAATTTCCCCGGCAATTTTAAAGGCGTCAAGGTTGTAGAACTTAAGTTTCCTGAGGGCGATGGTCTGCTTCATTTCTGCCGGAAGCTGCTCTTCCATATCTTCTAAACTCCACTCCGAGTTTAAAAGAAAGGTCCCGCCTTCCTTAATACCTTCGAGAATGTCGTAGCGGGTCACAAATGAAGGATTGTGGCAGGCGACAAAATCGGCCTGGTCGATCAGATAGGTTGATTTAATCTCTTCCGGGCCGAAACGCAGGTGCGAAACGGTAATGCCTCCTGATTTTTTCGAATCGTAAACAAAGTAGCCCTGGGCATACTGGTCAGTATTGTTGCCGATAATGATAATACTGTTCTTGTTTGCGCCAACGGTACCGTCGGCTCCCAGGCCAAAGAACTTTGCCCTGTACGTTCCCTCAGGCGATGTGTAGAGGCATTCCGGCACAGCCAGTGAAGTGTGGGTAACATCGTCGTTAATGCCGACTGTAAAATGGTTTTTCGGCTCTGTAGCATTTAAATTGTCAATTACCGCTTTGGCCATGCAGGGATTGAATTCTTTCGAGCCAAGACCATAGCGTCCGCCTATAATTAGGGGCGTTTGATTCACTTCCATCAGCGCTGTGCAGATATCCTGGTAAAGCGGTTCACCTAGAGCGCCTGGTTCTTTGGTCCGGTCAAGGACTGCAATGCGCTTGCAGCTTTTAGGCAGCGCTGCTAAAAAATGATCCCGCGAGAAGGGTCGGTACAGGCGGACCTTAACCAGGCCTACTTTTTCGCCGAGCTTATTTAAATAATTAACTGTTTCTTCCACCGTTTCACAGGCCGAACCCATACAGACAACTACTGCTTCGGCGTCTGGGGCGCCGCAGTAATCGAACAGGTTATAACGTCGTCCCGTTAGCTCGAACACCTGGTCCATTACAGCCGCAACCTTTTCAGGAGTTTCAAAATAGTAGCGGTTTGCCGCTTCGCGGTTCTGGAAGTAAATATCAGGGTTTTGTGCTGTGCCGCGCTGGTGGGGATTCTCCGGGTTTAAGGCTCGCTCGCGGAAAGCGCGGATCGCCTCCCAGTCGACCAGCTTTTTAATATCTTCATAGTCAATTGTTTCGATCTTCTGCACTTCGTGCGAAGTGCGAAACCCGTCAAAAAAGTGCAGGAAAGGCACCCTGGTCTTAAGCGTGCTTAAATGAGCAACCAGGGACAGGTCCATCACTTCCTGAACTGAAGCCGAAGCCAGTAAGGCAAAGCCGGTTTGCCGGGCGGCCATAACATCGGAATGATCGCCAAAAATGGAGAGAGCGTGGGTTGACAGGGCCCTGGCTGAGACATGAAAAACTGATGGCAGCAGCTCTCCAGATATCTTGTACATATTGGGTATTTTGAGCAGTAAGCCCTGGGAAGCTGTAAAAGTTGTTGTCAGCGCTCCGTTTACCAGTGAGCCGTGCACAGCTCCGGCAGCGCCGGCTTCCGATTGCATGGTCGCCACGCGCAGAGTTTGGGCAAAAATATTTTTGCGGCCATAGGCAGCCCATTCATCACAAACCTCCGCCATCGGCGATGATGGCGTGATTGGATAAATTGCCGCTACATCGCTCATGGCGTAGGCAATGTAAGAAGCAGCGGTATTCCCATCCATCGTTTCTGTTCTTTTTGTCAACAAAGGCACCTCCACGTGCAATTATTTTGAATACGGTTTATTTTACATATATTACCGTTTAAATTCCCGTTTTATCTTAACACTTAACTGATTTAGTGACAACCGTTCTGCAGCGGCAATTCTGCCGTGGTTATGAAGGTTTGAGAAATCAAAAAGTCCTGCTGCAAGGTTTAAAGCGCTCCAAAATATTAACTTTTACAACTATTTTCTTTCCATCCCTGGATAAATGACTGATGCTGTAATTTTCGACACTTGAAAAATACGGGAACGTGTTATAATTAGCATATGAATAAGGAAACCATTAAAACAAAACCCCGCCGCATCCTGGTGGTGGAGGACGAAGAAGATATTGTTGGCCTGCTTACCTTCCACCTGGAAAAGGAAGGCTATCAGGTGCAGAGCGCTTTAGATGGCGCGGCCGCTCTCCAGCATGCTTTTGGTAACCCGCCGGATCTGGTTATCCTCGATATCATGTTACCGGAAGTCGACGGTCTCGAAGTCTGTCGCCGTTTAAGGAGCAATCAGCTCACCGCATCTGTTCCGGTGTTGATGCTCTCTGCCCGCAAAGAAGAGCTTGATAAAGTGCTGGGGCTCGAACTTGGCGCCGACGATTACATGGTAAAACCATTTGGTATTCGTGAACTTATTGCGCGGGTTAGGGCTATGCTCAGAAGGTTGGATCAGAAGGAAGAAGCTGTCACTGTCGAAGAGAGTGAAGAAACTGTTTTGCAGTTCTGCGAGCTGGTGCTTTATCCGGAACGACACCAGGTTACGGTCAGAGGTGAACCATGTAGTTTAACCCATAAAGAATTTCTACTATTACAATTATTAATGCTGAACAGCGGCAAGGTTCTGACCCGTGAACTGTTACTCGACAAGGTTTGGGATTATGAAGTAGAAGTGGATACCAGGACAGTTGATGTCCACGTTCGTTACCTGAGGCAGAAAATTGAGGATGATCCCGCCAATCCGCTATACATCGAAACAGTACGGGGGGTAGGGTATCGTTTTGCGCGTCACTGAGGGAGAAATTAGATGCTAAAGGGTATTCGTGGCCGCCTGATCTTATATTATCTAATCGTTATTGCCGTCGTTGTCGTATCAATGGGGGCTTTTTTTACCTGGTTTTTAAATTATATTTACATGCAGACCCTTCAGGAAAACCTCTACACCCAGGCGCGTCTGGCCTCAGTGCTGATTGGTGAAATGGAAGAGCGTGGCGCTCAACATTCAGAAATAGATAATTTAGCCAAAGAGCTCGGTGAAGAGCTGGGGTTGAGGCTCACTTTGATTGATTATAGCGGAAGAGTGATTGCCGATTCTGCCGAAGATCCGCTGGTGATGGAAAATCACCTCAGTCGTCCTGAAGTTTTAGATGCCATCAACCTTGGACGGGGCTTATCTTCGCGCTACAGCACTACAGTCAGTGAGGAGATGTATTACCTCGCTGTGCCTTTAAAAGACAGACAGGTTGAAACTGATCTCAACCCTATCCCAAACGCCATTATCCGTCTGGCCCTGCCGCTTGCCTCAATTAATCAGGCCTTATCTAATTTAAAGCTTTTTATCATTGGTGTTTTATGCCTGTCATCGTTGTTGGCTTTTGTTGCCGCTCTTCTTTTAGCGCAGCGCATTACCGGACCGATCCAGCAAATAAAGAGCGCTACCCAGGCTATTGCAGCCGGCAATTACACTCCGGTCATCAAAATTAACAGCAGTGACGAGCTAAACGATCTGGCCGGCATGATCTCTAACATGGGCATTAATCTAAAGGAAAAAATGGATCAGGTTTTAGGAGAAAAAAACAAGCTGGAGATCGTGATCTCATCCATGAGCAGCGGTGTAATTCTGGCCGACCGCGATCTTAAGATTGAGCTGATCAACCCGGCAGCTGAGAAACTATTTGATGTTAAACGAGATGAAGCAGTTGAGTTTCCATTGCAAAAAATTATCCGCAACTATACCCTCTATGAAAATCTAAAAGCGGTAAAGGACGAAAACAGGGCAAAAGTAATCGAGATTTATGCCTATTATCCCCGTTCGGCAGTGTTGGAGACTTACCTGCTGCCGGTAACCGGCTATGATGAAGAACTGATCGGGATTTTACTGTTGTTTCACGAAATTACCCATGTTCGCTCCTTAGAGAAAATGCGCAGCGACTTTGTCGCTAATGTATCGCACGAGCTGCGCACACCACTCACAGCCATACGCGGTTATACCGAAACTATCCTGCACGAAAAGCTACAGGAAGAGCAGCTTAAAAGTTTTTTAAGGATTATTGATCGGGAAACCTTAAGATTATCCGATTTGCTTAATGACCTTCTTGATTTGGCTCAGATCGAAAATGAGAAAGGTTTTGTAAAAAAAGAAACGGTTGATTTAAAGGAAATGATTAATGAAGCCGTCGGCAGGGTGGATTTATTGCGTGAACAGCATCAGGTGCAAATCGAATGTCTGCTTGCTGCTGAAAATTTTGCGGTAAGCGGTAATTACGAGTGGTTATGCCAGGCCTTGATCAACATTCTTGAAAATAGCATCAGGCATGGTAAAAGTGGTGGGACTATTAAGATTAGCCTCAGCAGAAATCAGGCCGGTGCGGAACTCAAAGTCTGCGATGACGGCCCGGGTATTCCGGAAGCGGATCTGCCTTATATTTTTGAGCGTTTTTACCGGGTTGATAAAGCCAGAACACGCAAAAGCGGCGGAACAGGCCTTGGGTTATCGATTGTTAAACATATTCTGGAAGCACATGATGCGCAGTATAAGATTGACAGCAAGGAAGGCGAAGGAATTGTATTTTCCTTCACCCTACCGCTGATCGGTTAATTTAATCTGTCAGTTAAGCATTTGAAGATTTTGGGCAATACCATCCTTCTAAGATTTAACTTCCATTTAACATTAAATTAACATCAAATTCCTTCTCTTTTAACCTTGATCTTTTAAGATTAGCAAGGTTAAATATTTTGTTCAGGAGGTTTCAGATGAAACAGAAAAGGTGGTTGGCTTTAGTAGGATTGACTTTACTGGTTTTAGTTTTAATGGTGACCGGTTGTGGCCAGTCAGCAGCGCCTGTCGAAACACTGGCAGATGAAGCAGGATCAGTAGTAGAAGTGAAGGAATCCGCATCGATCATGATCGCCGGTTCCGACTCAGAAGTTAACCTGGTAACCAGGCTGGCTGAAGTGTATATGATTGCTAATCCTCATGTAGCCATTGCTATAACCGGTGGTGGTTCAGGAGTAGGCATCTCTTCCCTGATTGACGGCGATATTGATATCGCAAATTCATCGCGTCCGATGAAAGAAGCTGAAGAAGCAGATCTGAAAGCGAAGCAGGGGCAGGATACTTATGCTGTTCGTTTTGCTGTAGACGGCGTTGCTGTCGTTGTTAATAAAGACAACTCCGTCACTGAACTAACTGTTGATCAAATCGGCGCTATCTACCGCGGCGAGATTACCAACTGGTCCGAAGTTGGTGGTGAAAATTTAGACATTACCCTTTATGGCCGCCAAAGTACATCCGGTACTTACGTTTTCTTCATGGAAAAAGTGGTCCAGGCTGACTACTCTCCGGAAATGCGCAACCTGCCCGGTACTTCAGATATTGTTGAATCAGTAGCCAACGACCTGGGTGGAATCGGTTACGCTGCTATCGGCTATGCTACCAAAGAAGGAGTCAAGGCAGTTAAAGTTTCCGCTGACGAAGCTTCGGAAGCTTTTGACCCGACTATTCTTGAAAACGTTACCAGTGGAAACTATCCTTTAACTCGCCCGCTCTACCAGTTTGTGATTGGTAAGCCGAGCGCTGCTATCCTCGATTTTCTGCTCTTCGAAGTTAGCGAAGCGGGACAGCAGTTGGTTCTTGAGGAAGGTTTCTATCCGATTACCAGTGCTGACGTGGACTTCAACAAAAAAGCGTTACAGTAGCCGTTGGCTCTAGTTGCGAACTGTTAACCAACAGACCCCTCTTAATGCCCTGCAATCCACTGCTAAACTGCACGGTGGGTTGCAGGGCGCTTGGAATTAAAGTTTTTGCTGTTAAGGCAGCAGGTAAGAAGGAGGTTTACTTTTGCGCTCCCGAACGGAAATTATTATGCAAGTAATCTTTTGGGCAAGTGGTGTTGCCATCATTCTATTTTTAGCGGGGATCTTACTTACCCTGCTTTCTAATAGTCTTCCTGCTTTAAGTGAAGTAGGATTATTAGATTTCTTCAGACCTGGGCTCTGGCGGCCCGGCGCTTTTGGAGAGCCGACTTACAGTATTAACAACTTTATAATCGGCACTTTTATGGTTACCACGGGCGCTTTAGCTTTTGCCATACCCTTAGGGGTTGCAGCAGCTGCTTACCTTTCAGAGATCGCTTCGCCCTGGGAAAGAGAGCTTTTTAAGCCGATTGTTGAAGTACTGGCCGGTATTCCTTCGGTTGTGCTGGGTTTTATCGGCCTGGTGGTTCTGGCTCCGATTATTGCCAGGATATTCGGCATCCCCAGCGGAATCAATGCCTTGAACGGAGCGATCCTGGTCGGTATTATGGCCTTGCCGACAATTATCACCCTGGCTGAAGATGCCATAACAGCAGTTCCCAAAGAGTATCGTCATGCTTCGCTGGCTCTGGGAGGAACCCGCTGGCAAACTATCTGGAAAGTTACCGTTCCGGCAGCTTTTTCAGGCATTATTGCTGCTTCTATGCTCGGAATGGGGCGGGCGATCGGAGAAACGATGACGGTGTTGATGGTAACCGGTAATATGATTGCCCGTCCTTCCTCATTTCTCGATTCAACAAGAACTTTAAGTGCCAATATTGCTATTGATATCGGCGATGTTGTTTCTAATTCTGTTCACTTTCACGCTCTCTTCTTTGTTGGTCTGGTTCTCTTTACCATAACCTTTATTGTAAATTTACTGGCCGATATTCTGATTCAGCGTAAGCCGGAGGTGAACAAATGAGTAAGGGCAAAGATAAAAATAATCATGCGGAATTCAGTGGTTTTGAAAAACTGGGCTACTGGATCCTGCGCTTCTCACTCCTGCTGGTCCTTTTTATTCTGAGTTACATTGTCTACGATATTGTTAGCAAAGGGATCGGCGTTATTAACTGGGAATTTTTAACTGCTGCGCCCCGGGTTGGCATGACACAGGGAGGTATCTTCCCGGCGATTGTCGGAACCTTCTATGTAACCATGATCACTGTTGCCTTTGCCGTTCCGCTCGGAGTGGCCGCTGCCATATACTTAAATGAGTATGCTATTCAGGGTCGGTTTACCAGGCTGGTCAGGATGTCTTTAAGGAACCTGGCCGGGGTACCGTCAATTGTTTTTGGACTTTTTGGGATGGCAGTATTTGTAAAGCTATTTGGTTTTGGACCTTCGCTGCTAGCTGCCGGGATCACTTTAGGTTTGCTTACTCTTCCTGTAACAGTGACGGCTGCGGAAGAAGCTTTAATAACAGTACCCAGATCATACAGGGCTGGTTCGTTTGCTTTGGGAGCAAACCGCTGGCAGGTTGTGCGAACCGTGGTACTGCCGCGGGCAATCCCCGGTATCCTGACCGGGATCATCTTGGGCCTGGCCAGGGCAGCTGGTGAAACAGCGCCGATTTTGGCCACCGGGGCAGCATTTTTCCTGCCTGCTTTGCCCGATTCAATTAAAAGCCAGTTTATGGCTTTGCCCTACCACCTGTTCATAATGTCAACCCAGCACCACGCCCTGGCAGTGGTCAGGCCGATAGCTTATGGCACAGCCCTGGTTCTGGTAACCCTGGTTTGCTTGCTTAATCTTGCAGCGGTTCTTTTACGTAAGCGCTACCGGGATCGAGTGGCTCGGGGTCTTTAAAAAAGGAGAAAATATTGGTGACATACTATAAATGGTTTGGAAAAGCAGGTCTCATCTTAACCAAGGAAAGGAGAATTTCGAGGTTCTTTTCATCATGAACCTTTATAAAAGATGCAAATACTAAACGGTTTTAACAACAGGGTCAGTGAAGCCCAAAGCAGCGGTAACCTGTCGGATCAGCCCGATCAGTTGCAAAACTCAAATGGAAGCTGTGAGGTTAAAGTAGAACGGCTCAATTTTTACTATGGCAATAAACAGGCCCTGTTTAATGTTGATCTGGAAGTTAAAGAAAAGGGGGTTGCCGCCCTGATCGGCCCGTCGGGTTGTGGCAAATCGACATTTTTGCGGGTCCTTAACCGCATGAATGACCTGATTCCCGGAACAAGTCTTGAAGGCCGGGTCACCATTCACGGTGAGGATATTTATGACCTATCAATGAATGTTGTTGAACTGCGCAAAAAAGTAGGTATGGTTTTTCAGCAGCCCAATCCTTTTCCGAAAAGCATTTATGATAATATTGCATACGGACCGCGAATACACGGCTTAAAGAATAAAGAAAAGTTGAATCAGATTGTGGAGGAAAGTCTTAAAGGTGGGGCTTTATGGGAGGAGGTAAAGGATCGTCTTCATGAGCCGGCCTTAGCCCTCTCTGGCGGGCAGCAGCAACGGTTGTGCATCGCCCGGGCTTTAGCTGTACAACCCCGGATACTGCTGATGGATGAACCTACCTCCGCTATTGACCCCATTGCCACCCAGCGCATCGAAGACCTGGTGCGGGAACTTTGCAAGAATTATACGATCATTATAGTAACTCACAATATGCAGCAGGCGGCCCGTATTTCAGATTTTACCGGGTTTTTCCTTCAAGGTGAAATGTTGGAATGGGGTAAAACTTCGCAAATTTTTACGAAACCGGTTGATCAGCGCACAGAAGACTACATTACCGGTCGGTTTGGTTAAAGTTTTTAAGAGAGGAGATTAATATCGTGACAGAAGGCATGGATTTTACAGAGCGTAAAGTGGTATTTGAAGCAAAGATGAAAACCCTTCAGGACAAATTACAGCATATGGGCAGTTTGATTGAAGCGTCAATAGCCCGAACGATAGAAGCGCTTAAAACACAGAATCTTGAGCTGGCTCAGGCTGTGATCGATGGCGATGATCTGATCGATGATCTCGAACACGAGATCGAGGAAAAGTGTCTTGAGGTGATCGCCACCCAGCAGCCGATGGCCAAGGACTTACGTCGGGTGGCAACCCTCTTTAAGATGATTAACGATCTCGAGCGGATGGCTGATTATGCTACCAGCATCGCAAAGATTACCCTGCGCATTGCCGATCAGCCGCTGATTAAACCGCTGGTCGATATCCCCCGCATGGCGACTTTAAGCCAGAAAATGGTCAAGCAGGCTCTCGATGCCTACGTGCGAGAAGATGTTGAGCTGGCATCGGCGGTAGGCAAAGATGATGACGAAGTGGATAAACTCTTCGAGCAGATCTTCCGCGAGCTGTTGACGATCATGATGGAAAACCCGAAAACCATTACCCAGGCCACCCACCTGCTCTTTGTCGGCCGCTGGCTGGAGAGGATCTCTGATCATGCCACCAACATCGCCGAAGAGGTGGTCTTTCTCGTTACCGGCGAGAAACGCAACCTGAACGAATAAAGTTTTCCACTATGATCAGGAGCCGGCTTTAATCCCCCTCACCCTGCCCCTCTCCCTCCGGGGGAGAGGGGATTTGTAGCGTTTTTTGAGGCCCACGCGCTAGAGAATATAACGCCGCTTTTCATGATAATTATTATTGGGGATGGTAAATCTTTTACCGTTGGGCAGATAATCCGCATCAGTCTCACACGGATCAGGGAAATCTCCAAACTCCCTCCCCCTTGAGGGGGAGGGTCGGGGTGGGGGCAAAAAACCCCCGCGTCTCTCGCTTTTTAATGCGCGATGTTTGCGGAGACAATGATATCAGACAGGCATTATCAGGTAACTCTATTAGCAACTTACAGCTTTTGATCCAGCCACTCTCTTAGATACTCGAATACCTCGTCTTTTTCAGGCTCGTTATGCAGCTCATGATAATAGCCATCATAAAGCTTGAGGGTGCAGTCACCCCTCATCACCGTATTAAGCTGTTCACAACCGGCGGCATAGGTGAGTTGATCGCCTGTGCCGTGCATCAGCAGAAGTGGCACCTCAATCTCTGCCGCGCGCTCAAGCACATAGGCCATCGTCGAGAGCATATCTTTGGCCATCCTTAAGGAACCCTTGTCATGCACCAGGGGGTCGTTGCGATAAGCTTCGATCACGGCCGGGTCTCTCGATAGCGCCTCCTGCTCTAAGCCGCTGGGCAGGGTGGCCTTGGGAAAAACAGAGCCTAAAATTTTGGCTGCGGCCATCTTAGCTTTTTGTTCGACTATCGCGGTCTGTAAAACCGGGCTTGTTACTACGGCACCCTTTATTTCCGGGCGGCGCTGAATCAGGGTGAAAAGCACGATTAAACCGCCGAGGCTGTGCCCGTAGAGAAAGATCGGTTTACCGGTAAACAACTCTTCTGTTTTCTCCAGCAGAATAGTTACATCGTCAGCATAATGATCAAAAGAAGGGCTATCACCGCGCTGACCTTCAGAACGGCCGTGGCCGCGCAGGTCAAAAGCTAAAACAGCGTAGCCGGCGTTATTCAGCTTCTCCGCCCAGTGACTATAGCGCCCGCTATGCTCCCCGTGCCCGTGCACCAGGCTAATTACTGCCTTGGCCTCTCCTTCCGGCTCCCACTTCTGCGCAAACAGCTTTAACCCGTCATTCGACACCCATTGCATCTCTTCATGCTTCACCATCATCAACCCCTTTTCTTTATTGTGTACCTAGGGACGGTCCTTACGTATACAGATAGACGCTTTTCATGTACGATAGGACCGTCCCCGTGTACACGTTTAGTTTAGTGTAGAGCCGCCGTCGACGGCCAGAACCTGGCCGGTGATGAAGTCGGCGCCGCCGGAGCAGAGAAAAAGCGCTGGTTCTACAACGTCGCTGATTTCAGCCAGCCTTCCGGCCGGGATGGTCTTGACAATCTCATCATGCACATCCGGATTTGACCAGAAGGGGGCGCTGAAGCCGGTTTTAACCATGCAGGGGGCAACAGCATTAACCTGGATACTATCGGTAGCCAATTCGGCGGCCAGCACTTTAGTCAGCATTTCGATCCCGGCTTTGGCGATGCCGTAAATGCCCATTCCCGGAGCCGGGCGAAATCCGGCGGTAGATGAGATGCTGACTATCTTACCTGATCCCTGCTCTTTCATCAGTTTGGCAGCTGTCCTGGAGCAGTAGTAGGTTCCGGTCAGGTTCGATTCAATAATTTTTTGCCAGGTTGCCGCTTCCGTATCAACCAGCGACGGGGTCATCAGGTTCATTCCCACATTATTAATGAGGATATCTACCCGGCCAAACCGGGCTTTGGTTTGCCCAAAGAGCAGATCAACATCTTCCTCGCGGGCGATATGGGCCGGCACGGTTAGTAAGTTGTCGCCGCCGCCAAGCTCTACTGCTGCCTGGTCAAGCCCTTCCTGCTTGCGGGCACAGATTGCCACTTTAGCCCCCTCACCCAGCAGGCGACGAGCCAGCTCAAGACCAATGCCCCGACTGCCGCCGGTTACTACCGCCACTTTATCTTTTAAATCGTAACTGATAACGTTCATCAATCCACCTCTTCCTCTTTTTTTGCCATGTGTTATCTGAGGTAATTTAAGTTGTAGTTTTATTAGATAAGCGGTATCGATAATCCTTCAAGTCAAGAGATCATTTAGATCTAGGCTTTTCCAAGAGGGTAGCAATGTCAATAAAAGCCAGAAAAAAACCTCGTAATGAGTGTCAAAATAATTAAGCTTATCTAATGTGAATTTTGTCCACCACATCTCAGTCTTCGAGAAGAAAATCTCTTATGTTTTTTAATTTAATCCCACCGATTTCTTCATTAAGATGAAAATCCATTGTTAATAAGAATTTAGGATAGTTATCCTTAATCATTTGCAGACTACGTAATTCACGCTTCCTGACATCATCATCTGTTATAGACAGGCAAACTTGGTAATAGCCCTTTTCAGTGCCTCTTGAAGCTACCAGGTCGACTTCATAATTACTTTCTACGCCAATTTTCAAGTCATAACCTCTCCTTTTAAGTTCCAGAAAAACAATGTTCTCAAGGACACGACCGATATCCATTTCCCTTCGCCCAAGTGCAATATTCCTAAAACCGACATCAGCTAAATAGTATTTGTAGGGTGAGCTTAGTAAACGTTTTCCTTTTATGTTGTATCTTTTTACTTTGTATAAAACAAATGCTTTCTCTAAAGAATTCAAGTATTCACTTACGGTAGATGCGTACGTTTTTCTACCGCTGCTGGTTAAGTAGTTAGCGATATTGTTTGCAGAAATAAGGTTCCCAATATTATCAGTCATATAAAGAAGAATTGATTCCAGCAGGTCAGTTTCTTTTATATTGCTTCTGCCGATTATATCTTTAACAACTATCGTATTATAAACTCCTTCCATATAATGCCTGAATAAATCCTCACGACTGTTTAATTCCAGTAAACCCGGTAATCCGCCATACTCCAGATAGTGATTAAAGGCCAGATCTTTATCAGTTTTTACACCACTTAAGTACTCCCTGAAGGAAAGTGGCAATATGTGCAGCTCTACATACCTTCCGGAGATATATGTAGCTAATTCAGACGAGAGCATATAAGCATTTGAACCAGTTATATAAATATCGCACCGGAAGTCGACTTGAAAACTTGCCAGTGCTTTTTCCCAATTGGCTACTTCTTGAATCTCATCTAGAAGGATATAAGTAGTTTTGTTGGGAACGATTAATTTGCTGATATAATCATACAGAGCGAGATAATCTTTAATCTTTTCATAGTGGAGAGATTCAAAGTTTATCATTACTATTTGGTCTTCAGCGATACCGGAAGCCCTTAAATAATCATAAAATTGCTTTAGCAAAATGGATTTACCACTTCTTCGTATTCCAGTAATAACTTTAATTAGATTTTTATCTTTAAAGTCAGATAGTTGTTTTAGATAGGTTTTACGTTTTATCAAAAAGAACACCTCGCCCATGTGTGCTATAGTTATTTTATAGTCTGCAAACTATAAAGTCAACTTAAAGTATAAAATTGTAGTCTGTAAACTACAAAAATGACAAGATACAAAAATTTGTAGTTTGCAAGCCCAAAATACACCTGATCTAAGATTGTTAAAAGGTGCAGGTTAAAAAACTAAGATTGCTTAAATCAGGCGTTGTTCCAGATGCGGTTGTAGAGAGCGGTCTTTTGGATGCGGCGGACGAAGGCGAAACCTGCCTCCATGAATAACCCCAAAGTGAGAGCAAAGATAACCGTGCCGATACCCAGCGGGCCGCCCAGAAAATAGCCGACCGTGGCTACCACCACTTCCATAATTGTCCGGATTAGGCCAACGCGCAGTTTGGTCGCCCTGGTCAAAGCCAGCATCAGGCTGTCGCGGGGCCCGGCACCCAATTTGGGGCTGATATAGAAGGCAACACCAAAGCCAAATAAGACGATGCCGATAATGAAAAAGATAATCTTGTCAGGCAGCGGTTGCGGCAGCGGCACATAGCTCCAGCCGATGACCAGGTCGATAAAGAGCCCCAGAAAAATCATGTTGAGGATGGTGCCGATATTAGGCCGCACCTTAAAGAAGTAACTGACGACGATCAGCAGCAGGCCGATAATCTGGGTTACCCGGCCGATGGTAATGCCGAATTGATTGGCCAGACCGATATGCAACACGTCCCAGGGGTTTACCCCTAAGTTGGCGTTGATCAAAAATACAATGCCGTTGGCGATTACAAAAAGGCCGGTAAAAAGTGCAACGTAGCGTAAAATAGTTCTGCGGATCGTTAGCTTGCTGTAGTTAAATTTCATTGGTTTATTCTCCGACCCCTCTCTTTGCTTTCTTGTGTTCTTTTTTATGGGTCTGACCCCTCTCCCGCTCCTCGCCCTGTCTGCCCGTTTTAGCTTTCTTTTCGCCGGGAGGCCTGATCAGGCAGTGTCGACCGTAACCGATTAAATCTTTGCGCCCGGCTTTAATCAGCGCCTCGAACACTAAACGGTACAGCTTTGGGTTGCGATACTGGATCAGGGCCCGCTGCATCGCTTTTTCGTGCGCTGTTTTTGGCACATAGACCGGCTTCATAGTGCGCGGATCGAGTCCAGTATAGTACATGCAGGTGGATAAGGTGCCCGGTGTCGGGTAGAAATCCTGCACCTGCTCCGGCAGATGTTCGTGTTTGCGGATAAAAGAGGCCAGTTCCACTGCCGCTTCTAAGTCGGAGCCCGGGTGGCTGGACATAAAATAGGGCACCAGGTACTGATCTTTTTCCAGTCTCTTGTTAATCTCTTTGTACCTTTTCTTAAAGGCCAGGTAAGCCTCACGTCCCGGTTTGCCCATCTTTTCCAAAACCTTCGGCGCCACATGCTCGGGCGCCACCTTTAACTGCCCGCTGACATGGTGTTCGCAAAGCTCCTCAAAAAAAGCAGGATCGGGATCACAGAGCAGGTAATCATGGCGGATTCCGGAACGCACAAAAACCTTCTTTACCCCTTCCAGCGAACGCAGCCTGCGCAGCAGCTGAAGATAGTCGCGGTGGTCGACAATCAGGTTTTTACAGGGTTCCGGAAATAGGCAGCTCTGATCAACACAGGTGCCGTATTTTTGTTGTTTATCGCAGGCCTGCTGCCTGAAGTTGGCCGTCGGGCCGCCCACATCGTGGATGTAACCCTTAAAATCCGGATCCTCAATCAACTGCTCTGCCTCTTCCACCACCGCCTCGATGCTTCTGGCCTGAACTGTCCGCCCCTGGTGAAAATGGAGGGCGCAAAAACTGCAGCCCCCGAAACAGCCGCGGCTGCTGACCAAACTAAACTTAACCTCACTTAATGCCGGGACTCCGCCTTCCTTCTCGTAGATTGGGTGGTAGTTCCGGGTGTAAGGCAGGCGGTAAACCTGGTCCAGCTCATCGCCGGTCAGCGGTTCGGCCGGCGGGTTCTGCAGCAGGTAACAATTGGGGTAGGGTTCGGCCAGCGCCTTAGCGCTCAGCGGTTCGCTGTTTTTATATTGCAGCATAAAGCTTTCTACAAACTTATGCTTTGAATTTCTAACTTCCTCAAAGGAAGGAAGCAGCAGCGTTCCGGCCGGGTCGGGCAGCTCGCTGACGCAAACCACCGTGCCCCGCACATAAGTAATATAGCTGATTTTAATGCCGCCGGCCAGCGCTTCAGCTACCTCGATCACTGGCTTTTCACCCATCCCGTAGACCAAAAGGTCCGCTCCTGCATCAAGCAACACGGAAGGTTGCAGCTTATCGGTCCAGTAATCATAATGGGCCATCCGCCTTAAACTGGCCTCAATTCCGCCGATGATAATGGCGCACTGCGGGTAAACTTCCCGCACTTTTCGGGCATAAACGCTTAAAGCCCGATCCGGACGCAGTCCGGTTTTACCCCCGGGGTTGTAAGCGTCAGCCTGGCGCCGTTTTTTGGCCACGCTGTAGTGGTTGACCATCGAATCGATATTGCCGGCGCTGATTAAGAACCCCAATCGCGGTTCGCCCAGCAGGCTGAACTGGGCAGGGTTCTTCCAGTCAGGCTGGGCGAGCATGGCCACTTTAAAACCGTACGCCTCAAGCAGGCGGCTGATAATGGCCACGCCGAAAGAGGGGTGATCCACATAGGCGTCACCGCTGATCATTATAAAATCAGGCTGCTCCCAGCCGCGGGCAGTCATCTCTGCCTTGGTAATCGGTAAAAAGGTTTGCTCCTGCTGCTCCATCTTTTGTCCTCTTAGTAATCCATCAGTCATGGTTCTATTCGCCTATTATATCTTACTATAAAGGCTTCTGCTTTCTCTTTTCGGCAGGTTTCCGGATGATGGTCGTAGAATAATATATTAATCATCAACACGACCGGTTTGCTGTGATGGACAATGTTGAAACCCAAGAACCGGCTAGATATTTCAATAACAGCTACTATGCAGCACTGATGAAACCGGACTGAAAGGTTGGGAAGAAAGAAAAATGATGCCCATTAGCTATGAAGGCGATGTATTCCGCCCGCCCAGTGAAGCGCGCAGCCTGATCCTGCAGACGACGATCGGCTGCTCGCATAACCGTTGCACTTTCTGCGCCATGTATAAAAGGAAGAAGTACCGCGCCCGCTCATTAGCGGAGATCGACCGCGATATCGTTACGACGGCAGCCTATTTACCCCATACCCGGCGGGTTTTCTTAGCCGACGGCAACGCCCTGGCCATGGCTACCGCCGACCTGGTGGCGGTGTTGGACCACTTGAACAGGGCTTTCCCGCAGCTTGAAAGGGTTACCCTTTACGGCAATCCCCAGGATCTGCTCCATAAAAGCGAGGATGAATTAAAAGCGTTACGTGATCACCGCCTGAAGATGGTCTACCTTGGCGTGGAAAGCGGCAGCCCCTCAGTGCTTGAGGCGGTAAAAAAGGGGGTTACCCCGGCCGATCTGGTCAAAGGGGCAGCCAGGCTAAAAAAGGCGGGCATCCTCTTATCGGTAACGGTCTTAAACGGTCTGGCCGGCCTGGAAGGGACTATCGAGCACGCCACCAGCACCGCTAAAATCTTAAGCGAAATGGACCCCGAATATATCGGTCTGCTCAGCCTGATTACCGTTCCCGGCACCACCATGCATCGTCGCTTTAATTCCGGAGAGTTGACTGCGCTAAGCCCCTGGCAGCTGTTGGAGGAGATCAGGATGATGGTGGAAGGGCTAACCCTTACCAACTCGGTCTTCAGGGCCAATCACGCCTCCAACTACCTGCCGCTTAAGGCCACCCTTTCCCGCGACAAGCAGCAGCTGCTGGCAGCGCTCGACCGCATTATTGCTGAGCGAGCGCCGTCAAGGCTAAAAAGCGAATTCATGCGGGGGCTCTGATGGGAATGCTTAAAAAAACCAATGCCGTGCGCCTGCTCGACAGCCTAAAAATCAGCTACCGGCTGCTGGAGTTCACCGTAGATGAAAGCGACTTAAGCGCTGAAAAAGCAGCCTCCCTGCTTGGCCGCCCGCTGGAACAGGTCTTTAAAACCCTGGTTGCCCGTGGCGATAAAAGCGGGGTGCTGATTGCTACCATCCCGGGTAACGCTGAGCTGAACTTAAAAGCCCTGGCCCGCTTAAGCGGCAACAAAAAAGTTGAACTGGTGCATCTTAAAGAGGTGCAACAGTTAACCGGTTACATCAGGGGCGCGGTTTCGCCCCTCGGCATCAAAGGTAACTACCCGCGCTACTTAGACGAAAGCGCCAACAACTTCCCCCTGATCATCACCAGCGCCGGGGTGCGCGGTCTGCAAATTGAACTCTCCCCCCGCGACCTGGCCCAGGCGATTAACGCCACCACCGGTCAAATATCTGAATTTTAACAGCACGAGACAACGTTTAATTCGATCCATTGTATCTATGAATATCAGGTGCTATAATCGTTTTACAATGATAATTTATGTTAATAGGTTTATTCAAATATGAACAATAAGAAAACACTTTCGAAGATTTTACACGGCAATAAAAATATCAGATTCAACGAAATGACATCCTTAGTTAAAGCTTATGGTTTTTATTTGTCCAGAGTTTCTGGAAGCCACCATATTTTTATCAGTAGGCAGGTTAAAGAGATAGTTAATATCCAAAATGTAGGCGGAAAAGTAAAACCTTATCAGGTTAAGCAATTTTTGATGCTTGTTGAGCGCTATAATCTAAAAATGGCAGAAGGTGATTAATGATGGATTATCATATCAATATTTTTTTTAGTGAGGAAGATGATGGTTATATAGCTGATATTCCTGATCTGCCGGGTTGTTCTGCTTTTGGTGAGTCAGCAGAAGCAGCTCTAAATGAACTTAAAATAGTCAAGGCTGCCTGGCTGGAAACAGCTGTTGAAGAAAATGTACCAATTCCAGTACCTAAGTATCGCCCGGTTATCTACCACATTCAGTGCTAAAGAAGATTCTCTTTATTAACCTTTATTTTGGGCGTGAATAGCGGAATCTTAACTGTGATAGAGTTGGTAAATGTAGTTATAACTGTCTTTCCGCTAAAAGTAACGGTAAAGCTATTATCACCAGCGCCGGGGTGCGCGGTCTGCAAATTGAACTCTCCCCCCGCGACCTGACCCGGGCGATTAACGCCACCACCGGTCAGCTCACGGCTTAACTCTGTTTTAAATCCATTTTATTGCATTACACAAAAAACTGCTGCTATCATTTTATTTAAGCGGAAGCCGTCAGATTTTAGCCTTGCGTTTAAATTAGTCATTATGTAGAATAGAGGAGTATAATAGTTAGCGATTAATAGGAGGTAACGATATGGTGGCTGCAAATAAAGTGTCTGAAAAACAATCCTATAAACTAAATTTCATCATCGATCAGGAAGTGAAAGAAACACTGGAAAAATATGTGCCCAGTGGTTCCCGGAGCCGCGTAGTAAACGATGCCTTGCGTAAAGAACTTAACCTTTTAAAGCGAAAAGAAATAACAGCCAAGCTGGCCGAAATCAGGGACAAAAATGTAATGATGGATACAGCTGAAATAGTGGATGAGGTTAAGAAAGGCAGGGCAAAAGACCAGTGACAGCACAGGAGAATATTGTTCCGGACGCCTCGGTCATTTTAAAATGGATCTTTAAAGCTCCAAATGAGGAGCATACTGAACAGGCCTTAGTATTGCTGGATGACTGGATAGGAGGCCGCGTTAATCTTATTGTTCCCGCCCTTTGGGCTTTTGAAGTTGGCAATGTTCTAGGCTTGAAAAGTGCCGGCCTGGCAGCAGAAACAATTGCTTTACTGCTCGAATACCACTTCGAGGAGCAGGCGCTGACCGTCGATATTTGCCGGCAGGCTTTTTCGATTATGGAGACCTGTAAGGTTACCTTTTATGACGCCGCTTATCATGCTGTTGCGCTAACCCGCAGCGCGACTCTCTTGACTGCTGATGAAGTTTACGCGTGCAAAACTGCTCAGATCGGTCACATCATGATTTTAAAAGATCGGCAGCAAAAATATTTTGGCTAAATAATCTAAAAAATATAGTATAACAAAGGATTTGTGACTTTCGGGGCGAATTGTACCGGATTACAAGGAGTTTTTGATTATTCCGACAAGTGCTTTCCGGAGGTCAGCGATGACAGAGAAAAAGGACAGCAACCTTAATAACTTAGAGACCCTCAGTTGGCACTATCAGCCGGGACCGTCTTTCAGCGCCTTGCCATGGGGTCCCCACCGGCTGCCTGTCAAACTCGCCTTAGATGGCCTCTCCCTTTCCCTTGAAAAAAGCGGTACCGGTTATCTCTACCGCCGCGAAGACCAAAACGGCAGTGTAGAAAAATTAGTCCAGTCCGGCAAAGGGGAGATCTATCTCTCTCCGGTAGAGCCTTTTAACTATCCGGCCGGCATCAGCCAGCACCTGCTGCTGGAACTTGAGCATCCGGTCCTGCTCGGACCACGTAAAAGTGCCAAACTTTTTCTCACAGCCCCGTTGGAAATTGCCGTTAATTATACCCATAAACGCAGCGAAGAAGCGGTGCTTGATCGATTCAGCTTCCTAAAACCAAAACTATCGCTCTACGGTACCGTTAAAAACGGACTGATCTGCCGCTACTGGCAGAGCAGCATCCACGAGAGCATCCCCCACCTCAACCCGCTTGCAGAAGCGGTCCTGCAGCTTACTATAAACAACGGCAGTAACCGCTGGGCAGAGGCCAGTCAGGTGGTTTTCAGCGCTCAGGCGATGAAGATCTACTACAATCAGCAGTTGGTTGCCATGCAGGCCACGATGAAGATCAACAACGATCTGACTGCGGAGACGACCTTTATCGATGAGCCGCTTAAAGCAGGCATGCGAAAAGCCCCCGAACAATTCAGCGCCAGGCTGCTCAGTCTGCCCGGGCGCATGGTGATGGAGGAGGGCTACTAAATGTTTGATTGGCTTGAGCAAGCATTGTATGGCACTGTAACCTGGTTCAATTTGCTTACGGCACTGCTCATTTTCCTGGCTGCTTTACTGGTCTCCAAACTGATTTCGGTACAGTTGCGCCGATCTCTTAAGGATAAGCTGGCCAAGGAACGCCTCGAGATCTTGATCAAGTTCTCCACATACGGCGTGATCGTAATCGCTGCCCTCTGGATCATGCCCACTATCGGCATTGAACCTTCCGGCTTGCTGGTCGCCGGCGGTATCGTCGGCCTGGCCGTCGGATTTGCCAGCAAGAGTATTATCGGCAACCTGATCTCCGGCCTTTTCTTGATGGGCGAACGGCCGGTCAAAACCGGTGACCTGGTTGAAATAGCCGGCAACATGGGTGTTGTTGAAGATATCCAAATTATTTCCACCTCGATTCGCACTTTAGATGGTCTCTACATCCGTATCCCTAACGAGACAGTGTTTACCTCCAGCATCACCAACTTTTCCGCCAATCCGGTGCGCCGCTTTGAATTTGCCATCGGGATCAGTTACGCTGACGATGCGGACAAGGCAATAACAATCATCAAAGACCTTGCTGCTGAGCACCCGCTGATTTTAATCAACCCGCCGCCGCAGATATTTGTCGATGCGCTTGGCGACAACAGTGTCGATCTTATTGCCCGTTTTTGGTCGCCGACAAGCGATTGGTACAGCGTCAAGATGGAACTGCTCTGGCAGATTAAAGTGGCTATAGAAGCTGAAGGGATTGAAATCCCCTTCCCGCAGCGGGTCCTTTGGTCCGGTGCCGGAGAAAAGGCTGATCTGCCGGACAACATTGCCTGACAAAAATATAAATCATTTCCGGGCGCGATGTTTTATTACACTGTGGGGAGGAAAAGGTAATGAAAAACCGCTATATCCTGCTGGTGGAAGACAACCCCGATGACGAGGAGCTAACTTTGATCGGCCTGAAGAGAAGCGGGGTGCTGAACCAAGTGAACGTTGTGCGTGATGGTGAAGAAGCCCTGGATTTTCTCTTAGCCGAAGGAGCCTACCGCGATCGTGATCCGAAGGAGATTCCCGCTTTGATCCTACTTGATCTTAAACTGCCCAAATTAGGCGGCTTTGACGTGTTGCACAAGATCAGGGCCAATCCGGCTACCAGTTGTGTACCGGTGGTTATTCTTACCTCTTCAA
>Ga0208244_100432_pt1 | contig 41448 bp, 41 predicted proteins | sample SubbioCR12Aug_5A_FD_184828 | JGI IMG/M metagenome (GOLD analysis project Ga0208244, IMG submission 184828) | Serpentinite rock and fluid subsurface biosphere microbial communities from McLaughlin Reserve, California, USA - CR12Aug_5A (SPAdes) | ecosystem: Environmental > Terrestrial > Deep...
CTTTGCCCCTCGATAAATAGTGAGAGTAGGCACTATTTCCGGTGCGTTTACAAGATGATGTCATATGTCATTGACTGTGAACAGGTTTCTCCGCGGGTTTGCGACGTTTGCGTAAGCGATTGCCGTGGGCTGGCGTTACGTAACTCCGTGCGCAGCGCGTACTTGTGGTAGCGGGAAAAGCCCGCCACCACGTTCTCGAAATGCACCGCCGCGTCCAGCGCGGCCTTGTAAATGGGCAAGTGTTCGTAGCGGGCCACGGCGAAAAATCAGCTGTCAAAAATTCCGACAAAAAACCTGAAACCGCAGGGGGCTATCGCCCCCTGCACCCCCGAAAGGGTCGAAGCGCCGAATCACCCACGCCGCCGCATCGCGCCCAAACCCGCCAAACCCAGGCCCAGCAGCAGCAATGTCGTCGGCTCCGGCACATTGCCTATCGGCGCGGCGGCGACATCGCCGGAGCGAACAGCCCAGGCGAAGGCGGAGTACCACTTCACGGGATCGTTCTGGTAACCATGAAGCGTGTGGAAAACCCACGCGTTGTTATCACCCTGCTCGGTTCCGGACCAGTAAATCCAGTGGTCCTGCATGTTTGTAAAGAACTGATCCAAAGTAGGGCTAGCCGAGATGCGTTGGCCTGCAGTCAACCCACCAGTGACATAAAACAGATGGCCCATCTCGCTACCGGTACAGTTGTAATCTGGCCCACACGGTCCACTTCCGTCCGCGTTAAGCGCCGTGGGCAGGCGCCAGTCGCTGTAGCCGCCGTAAGTCAGGTTGGTGGCCCAACCCGTCGCACCCCACCAGTTCATCAGTCCATCCGCGACGTAACCGCTGGTCTTGGCGTAGTTGGCGTCCTGCAGCCAGGTGATGTTGAGCACGTTGTCGTAGATCATGCCGCCGCCACGGTCGAACAGCGCGGCCTGCGCCGCGCCACTCAAGCTTAGGCCGGCCAGCAGGGCCAGGATCAGAGGTTTGGTTTTCATGGCTCGCTCCTTAGGGTTGTTGTGCAGGCGAATCCCGCACTCAATGAAGGGTTATGGAATATCCTTGCCACAGCCTTGCAGCCATTACTTTTATACTTTCATTCAGTCACTTGGCAACATGCCGAGAGAGAGAGAGAGAGAGAGAGAGAGAGAGAGAGAGAGAGAGAGCAAAAGTGTAAATAATTCCGACAAAGGCGCAAGCCGGGTTATTGCTGCAATCGCGAGCCCCGATCATTGCCTCGCACGCTTTGGCTCGGATTAAAAGGACCACCTGGAACGGCTGTCGCTGCAATCTGAAGGGCATTGCGCCGGACGACTGCTTAGGCCGCCAGAGCAGACGTTGGAGCAACAAGCCGTCACGGGCTCTTCCGAGTCGAGAGCGCACTCACGATGCCGTGCAATGCAGTCATTCGTGAACGACCGGTATCAGGTCAGGCCGAATGGCCATTGAGGCCGATGAGTTTGAATTGGCCTTCCGGCAGGTTTCAAAGTGAAGCAGTCCTTCAGGCGTCCGGTCTGGAGATGGGGTGAGCGGCAGGTCATGGCCGATTCAAGCCACCCAGCTCAATGCGCCTCGTCCCAGTTCGCCCCGTTGCCCAGCTCCGCCAAGAGCGGCACGGACAGCTTGGCGACGTTGGCCATCAGCGGCGGCAGGGCTGCCTTGACGGTGGCGAGTTCTTCGTCCGGCACTTCCAGCACGAGTTCGTCATGCACCTGCAGGATCAGGCGCGACTGCAATTTCTCTTTGTCGAGCCAGCCTTGCACGGCGATCATGGCGAGCTTGATGAGGTCGGCCGCGGTGCCCTGCATCGGCGCGTTGATGGCGGCGCGTTCCGCGCCCTGGCGGCGGGCGGCGTTGCTGGCGCGGATTTCGGGCAGCCAGAGGCGGCGGCCGAAGACGGTTTCGACGTAGCCGTGCTCGCGGGCAAACCCGCGCGTTTCTTCCATGTAGCGGGCGACGCCGGGGTAGCGGGCGAAGTAGCGATCCATGTAGATCTGTGCGGCCGAGCGTTCGACGTCGATCTGCTTGGCGAGGCCGAAGGCGCTCATGCCGTAGATCAAACCAAAGTTGATGGCCTTGGCGGCGCGCCGCTGCTCGTTGCTGACTTCGCCGGGGGTGATGCCGAAGACTTCGGCGGCGGTGGCGCGGTGCACGTCTTCGCCCTGGGCGAAGGCAGCGAGCAGTCCGGCGTCGTTCGACAGGTGCGCCATGATGCGCAGCTCGATCTGCGAATAGTCGGCGCTCACTAAACGATGCAGCGCTGGCGCGACGAAGGCGGCGCGGATGCGGCGGCCCTCCAGGGTGCGGATGGGAATGTTCTGCAGGTTGGGATCGCTGGAAGCGAGCCGTCCGGTGACCGCGACGGCTTGCGAATAGCTGGTATGCACGCGGCCGGTGGCGGGATTGACCATCTTCGGCAGCTTGTCGGTATAGGTGCCCTTGAGCTTGGCCAGCGTGCGGTGTTCGAGCAGGCATTTGGGCAGCGGGTAATCCTCGGCGAGCTTCGCCAGCACCTCCTCGTCGGTGGAGGGCGTGCCCGATGGCGTCTTTTTCACCACCGGCAGGCCTTGCTGTGTGAACAGGATTGCGGCGAGCTGCTTGGGCGAGTTGAGGTTGAAGGGCTGGCCGGCGAGCGCGTGCGCCTCGGTTTCAATGGCCATCAGGCGGCGGCCGAGGGCGATGCTTTGTTGCGCCAGCGCGGTGCTGTCGATCAGCACGCCGGCGCGCTCCATGCGGAAGAGAATTTCCGCCACCGGCAGTTCGATGTCGCGGTAAAGGCTTTGCAGACGCGGCTCGTTCACCAGCGCGGGCGCCAGCGCCTGATGCACGCGCAGGGTCACGTCGGCATCTTCGGCGGCATAGGTCGCCGCGCGGTCCACATCGACCTGCGTGAAGGCAATGCGGTTGGCGCCCTTGCCGGTGACGTCGTCGTAGCCAAGCGTTTTCAGGCCGAGATGACGCGTGGCGAGCGCGCCCAGGTCGTGGGACTGGTCGGATTCCAGCACATAGGATTCGAGCAGGGTGTCGGCGACGATTCCGCCGAGCGCGATGCCGTGATTGGCAAAGACATGACGATCATATTTTAGGTGCTGGCCGACCTTTTTGTGTGTTGGCGATTCGAGCCAGGGCTTGAGTTTTGCAAGCGTCGCGGCGAGCGGCAGTTGCTCGGGCGCGCCGGCGTAATTGTGCGCGAGCGGCAGATAGGCGGCCTGACCGGGTTCCATGCAGAACGAGAGGCCGACGAGGCGCGCCTGCATCGGGTCGAGCGCTGTGGTTTCGGTGTCGAGGGCAACCAGTTCGGCATCGTTCAGGCGGCGCAACCAGTCGTCGAGTTGCGCTTCAGTCAGAATGCATTCGTAGCGGCTGCGGTCGGGATCAACCGTCTCGAAAGTCGGCGCTGGCGGGACGGCGTGCTGCCGGCCCGCCGCCAACGTGGGGACGGCGGCTTTGGTTGATTTCGCCGGCCTCTCGGCTGCCGCGCCGTGCAGTTCGCGCAGCCAGGTCTTGAATTCGAGTTCGCTGTAGAGTGCGGCGAGCTTTGCCTTGTCGGGCGCTTGCGGTGCGAGTTCAACAGGTGGCAGTTGCAGATCGCAGGCGACGGTCACCAGCTTTTTACCCAGCGGCAGGAAGTCGAGATGTTTGCGCAGATTTTCACCGACCACGCCGCCGATTTCGCCCGCATGTTCCACCACGCCGTCGAGCGAGCCATACTGCGTCAGCCATTTGACGGCGGTCTTGGGGCCGACCTTGGTGACGCCGGGGATGTTATCGACCGCGTCGCCGACCAGCGCGAGGTAATCGACGATGCGTTCCGGCGCCACGCCGAACTTCGCGGCTACGCCCGCCACGTCCAGCGTTTCGTTGCTCATGGTGTTGACCAGGGTGACGTGGTCATTCACCAGCTGGGTGAGGTCCTTGTCGCTGGTCGAAATCACGCAATCCTCGCCGACTGCCGCGGCCTGCGCGGCGAGCGTGCCGATCACGTCATCGGCTTCGACGCCATCAATGCACAGGAGCGGCCAGCCCAGGGCGTGGATGCAGGCGTGCAAGGGGGCGATTTGCGCCGCCAGATCGTCGGGCATCGGCGGCCGGTGCGCCTTGTAGTCAGGAAACCAATCATCGCGGAAGGTCTTGCCCTTGGCGTCGAAAACGATGGCGCGTTTGTCGGCATTGCCGGTAATCGGGTAATCTGTCGCGAGCCGCCGCAACATGCCGAGCACGCCATAAACCGCGCCGGTTGGCGCGTTGACGCGATTGCGCAGGTCGGGCAGGGCGTGGAAGGCGCGGTACAAATACGACGAACCGTCAACGAGCAGGAGCATGAGATGAGTGCGAAGGACAAGTTGCCGAAAATCGCCGATCCCCGGCTGGTGGCGCCGGCCTCCTCGGCGCGCGAGGCGTGGCGGGTGTTTGGCATTATGTCAGAGTTCGTCGAGGCGACCGAGCGGCTGGCGGGCGTGCGCCCGGCGGTGTCGATCTTCGGCAGCGCCCGCGTCAAGCCGGACTCTTCCTACTACCAGCTCACCGAGCAAATCGCCCGCTTGCTCTCCGATTCCGGCTTCTCGGTAATCTCGGGCGGCGGCCCCGGCGTCATGGAAGCAGCCAACAAGGGCGCCTTTCACGGCAAGAGCCCCAGCATCGGTCTCAACATCCAGTTGCCGATGGAGCAGACAACCAATCCTTACCAAGACATATCCCAGAGCTTCCGGCACTTCTTCGCGCGCAAATACATGTTCGTGCGCTTCGCCGCCGCCTATGTGGTGATGCCCGGGGGCTTCGGCACGCTGGACGAGTTGCTGGAAGCGCTGACGCTGATCCAGACCAACAAATCGCCGAAGATGCCGCTGATCCTCGTTGGCGACGGCTTCTGGAACGGCATGCTGGACTGGTTCCGCGACAGTCTGGTCACAGAAGGCATGATCGCTCCCGAAGACATGGATCTGATCCAGATCATCGACGAGCCGGCGGCGATTGTCGCCGCGATTTTCAAGCACTACGAAACGCGTGGTTTCGATCATCTGCCGGTCGAGCATGAACTGTTGCTGAATTTATAGCTAAATAAACGCCCGCCCCCCTCTCGGGGGGTTCCTGACGGCTCGCTTTGCTCGCTTATCACGGGGCGCTTCTTTTGACAGCGGTGCGGATTGCGCCTGGCGCCGCGTGCCGCGTTTGCTTGGGGCGGCCCGGCGCAAACGCTGCGTTTTCACGTTAGAATGGTTTCGTCATCCCGGGTCCCTGCCATGCGCCACCACTCATTCCGCCTCGCCCTGCTTGCCCTGCTGTGTGCCGCTGCCTTTTCGGCCGCTGCGCAGACGCGCCCCGCCGATCTGCAACCGCTGCCCGAACCGCCGCCTCCGCCGCCGGGCCTGATCGACTCCGCCCTTGAACCGCAAGTCACCATCATCAAGCGCGGCGAAGACCGGGTCGAGGAATTCCGCATGGGCGGCAAGCTCTATATGATCAAGGTGACGCCGCCACACGGCACGCCCTATTACCTGATCGACCCCAAAGGCGATGGCGGCTTCGTGCGCCAGGATGTCGGCGACAAGACGCTGTCCGTGCCGATGTGGGTCATTCGCAGCTTCTGACGCGGCACCATGCAGGCGCGCCGCTTGCCCGCCGCGCGCGGGACGTACTGGTTGCTTGAGGGCTTCCGGCTGTTTCGGCGCAACCCGCCGCTGATCACCGCGCTCACGCTGCTCTATCTGTTGCTGGTGCAGGGCGTCGCGGTATTGTTGCCGGGCATCGGCCCGATCCTCCTGCCGCTGGCGCTGCCGGCCCTCACGCTGATCGTCGCCAATGGTTGCCGACTGGTCGATGAGGGACTCGCGCCCGGAAAAGCCACCCTGCTGCGCGGCCTGATCGGCAGGGAGGGCAATGGCCTCGCCATGCTGCGCCTGGGGCTGCTGCAACTCATCGGGGCGTTGATCCTGGTGTGGCTGAACTCGGTGCTGGGCAATGGTGTCGATCCGTTTTCCAGTCTGGAACGCGCGGCGAGTTTGCCCCCGGACGCGGCAGAAGTGGCGGCGACCGCGACGGCGGGCGCGGCGGCGGCGGCACGCGATGCCGACGTGCTGGGCGCCCTGCTGCGCCTGATGCTGCTGGCCACCCCGCTGATCATCGCCTTCTGGTTTGCGCCCTTCCTCACCGGCTGGGATCGCGTCAGCCCCCTCAAATCGTTGTTTTTCAGCACCGTCGCCAGTTGGCGCAACTGGCGGGCGTTTGTCATGTTCGCGTTCGCCGCGATCGTCGTCGCCGGCGTCGTGCCCGGGCTCTTGCTGATCCTCGTCAGCCAGATCGCCGGCGCGGCGACCAGCGTCGCCTTTATCGCCATGCGCATGCTGCTGGTCTTCCTCGTTGCGCCGGTGCTCACCGCCAGCATTTACATCAGCTACCGCGACATCTTTCATCCGCGCCCGGGTGAAACCAACGCGAGTGCCTGAAAAACCCATCGGCATTCTTGGCGGCACCTTCGACCCGGTGCATAACGCCCACCTCGCCCTGGCCCACGCCGCGCTCGACCGGCTGGGTCTCGGCGCAGTGCTGTGGATTCCCGCCGGACAACCGCCGCACCGCGCCACGCCACGGGCTGCGGCAGCCGACCGCTTAGGCCTGGTGCGGGCCGCCATCGCCAACGAGCCCCGCTTTCAACTGGACGCCAGTGAAGTCACCCACCAGACCCCCAGCTATACGGTGCACACCCTTGAACGCCTGCGCCGACAATACGGCCCGGCCCGTCCGCTGGTGCTCTTGATGGGCGCGGACGCCTTTCTCGGGCTGCCGGACTGGCATCGCTGGCGGGAGCTATTCGATCTCGCGCATATCGCCGTGGCCACCCGCCCAGGCTTTCCGCTCGACGATTTCGCCGCGCCGCTGGCCGAGGAATTCGTGACACGCCGTCTCCATATTGGCGGCGATCCGGCTCATTGCCGTCTCGCCAGCGCCGACTTTACAAAAACGCCGGCCGGCAACATTGCCACCTTCGAACTCGTCGCCGGCACGGTTTCCGCCACCGCAGTGCGCGGCCTGATCGCCGCCCACGCGCCGGATGCCGCGCTGGCGCCATTGCTGCCGCCGGCCGTTCTCGACTATATTCGTCAACATTCCCTTTATGGTCACTGACATGGACACCCTCAAACTGCAAAAAATCGCCGTCAAGGCACTGGAAGACATCAAGGGCCGCGACATCGAGGTCATCAACACCAAAAAGCTGAGCGCGCTGTTCGACCGCATCATCATCGCCAGCGCCGATTCGACGCGGCAGGTCAAGGCGCTGGGCCGCAACGTCCATGACAAGGTCAAGGAGGCTGGCGGCGAAGTGATCGGCATCGAGGGCGAGGAGAGCGGCGAGTGGGTGCTGGTCGATCTGGGCGACATCATCGTCCATGTCATGCAGCCCAATGTGCGGCTGCACTACGACCTTGAGTCGCTGTGGAAAATCAAGCCCAAGCGCGCCGCGCCCGACAAGGTCGCAACGCCTGAACAGTGAGACTGCCGCGGTGAAGCTGATGATCGTCGCCGTCGGCGCCCGCCTGCCCGACTGGATGAATACCGGTTTCGCCGAATACGCCAAACGCATGCCCCGCGAACTGTCGCTGGAACTCATCGAGATCAAGCCCGAACCGCGCACCACCGGCAAGCCGGTGGCGGCGCTGATGGCCGCCGAGGCGAAACGCATCGAAGCCGCGCTGCCGTCCCGCTGCCGACGCATCGCCCTCGACGAACGCGGCGAAGCACTCGACACGCGCGCGCTGACCCAGCGTCTTGGGGAATGGCAGGCCGCGGGCGACGACATCGCCCTGCTCATCGGCGGCCCCGACGGACTCGACCCGGCGTTGCAAGCCAGCGCCCACGAGCGCCTGCGCCTGTCCGCGCTGACCCTTCCCCACGGCCTCGCCCGCGTCGTGCTGGCCGAAGCGCTGTATCGCGCCCACAGCCTGCAAAAGGGGCATCCTTACCACCGGGCTTGAAAGTATCCGTCATGACCACCCTCGAACCGCGCATCTACCTGGCTTCGCAAAGTCCGCGGCGGCGCGAGTTGCTGACGCAGATCGGCGTGCGTTTCGATCTGTTGCTGTTTCGCGGCGGCAGCCGTGAGGACGCCGCCACTTGCGAGGACCCGCTGCCCGGCGAGGCGCCGGATGTCTATGCGCTGCGCGTGGCCACGGCCAAGGCGCAGCACGGCAGCGCGCTACTGCAAGCGCGGCGGCTGCAAATTCGTCCGGTGCTGGCCGCCGACACCACGCTTGACGTCGCTGGCGAAATTATCGGCAAGCCGGTGGACGATGCCGACGCGACGGCGATTCTCGGCCGCCTGTCCGGTCGCGGACACCGCGTGCTGACGGCCATCGCCATGGTGCACAACGGGAGCATCGAACAGCGGCTGTCGGTCAGCGAAGTGCGTTTCCGCACGCTGAACGCCGCCGAAATCCAGCGTTATGTCGCCAGCGGCGAACCGCGCGACAAGGCGGGCGCTTACGGCATCCAGGGTTTCGCCGCGATGTTCATCGAAGAGATTCGCGGCAGCCACTCGGGAATCGTCGGCCTGCCGCTGTGCGAAACCGCGCTTCTGCTGCGCGAATTCGGCTACCCGGTATGAGTGAAGAGTTTCTCATCAACTTCACCCCGCAGGAAACCCGCGTCGCGCTGATGCAGCAGGGCGCCGTGCAGGAATTGCATGTCGAACGCATTGGCGGGCGCGGCATCGTCGGCAACATTTATCTGGGGCGCGTGGTGCGCGTGTTGCCGGGCATGCAATCGGCCTTTATCGAGGTCGGGCTGGAACGCACGGCCTTCCTCCATGTCGCCGACATCTGGAACGGCAAGAACGGCGAGCGGCACGGCGCCGGGCCGCATCCCATCGAGCGGCTGATCGTGGCGGGCGAAACGCTGATGGTCCAGGTGCTCAAGGATCCCATCGGCACCAAGGGCGCGCGCCTGACGACGCAGATTTCGCTGGCCGGCCGCCTGCTCGTTTATCTGCCGCAGGAAAAGCATATCGGCATCTCGCAGAAGATCGACGATGGAACCGGCGCCGGGGCCGGACGCCGCGAGCAGTTGCGCGAACGCATCGCCCGCCTGCTGCCCGCCGATGAAGCCGGCGGCTTCATCGTGCGCACCATGGCCGAGAACGCCAGCGATGCGGAACTGGCCGCCGACATCGCCTATCTGCGCCGCCTGTGGCAGGAGATTCGTCACCTGGGATCCGGCGGGACGGCGCCGGCGTTGCTGCACCACGACCTGACGCTCTCCCAGCGCGTGCTGCGCGATCTGGCCGGGCCCGAAACCACCCGCATCGTCGTCGACTCGCGCGAGAATTTCCAGAAACTCGCCACCTTCGCCAGCGAATACATGCCGCAACTGGCGCCGCTCCTGACGCATTACACCGGCGAGCGGCCGCTGTTCGACCTCTACGGCGCCGAGGATGAAATCCAGAAGGCGCTGGGGCGGCGCGTCGACCTCAAGTCCGGCGGTTATCTCATCATCGACCAGACCGAGGCGCTGACCACCATCGACGTGAATACCGGCGCTTTCGTCGGCGCGCGCAACTTCGACGACACGATTTTCAAGACCAACCTCGAAGCGGCGCAGACCATCGCCCGCCAGTTGCGCCTGCGTAACCTCGGCGGCATCATCATTATCGACTTCATCGACATGGAGTCGCCCGACCACCGCTCCGCCGTGCTGGTGGAACTCGACAAGGCGCTCGCCCGCGATCACACGCGCATCACCGTGAATGGTTTCACCCAGCTTGGCCTGGTCGAACTGACCAGGAAGCGCACGCGCGAGTCGCTGGCCCAGATTCTCTGCGAGCCCTGCCCGACCTGCGGCGGGCGCGGCATCGTCAAGACCGCCCAGACCGTCGCTTACGAGATCCTCCGCGAACTGCTGCGCGAGGCCCGCCAGTTCTCCGCGCGCGAAATGCGCGTGCTCGCCGCCCCGGCCGTCATCGATTTGTTTCTTGACGAGGAATCACAGTCGGTGGCGATGCTGTCCGACTTCATCGGCCGCCCCATCTCGCTGCAGGCCGAACCCAGCTACAACCATGAGCAATACGATATCGTGCTGATGTAGCGCGATTTAACACAAACACTTACAAACCGTCTGTCAGCGGCGGCGCCGGTGGGACGTTGATCGATGTACTACGGAGATCATCATGAAAAAACTCACTACCGGATTCATCGCCTGCCTGCTGTCGGCAACTTCTGTTCCCGCACTGGCAGACAGGGGGGAGCGGCACTTCAGGTCTGATGGCTATGAGCGCCATTACGACAGGCACCCGCGCCACGGCAAGCATTTCGAACGCAACCATCAACACAGTTACGGCCCGGCTTGGGGTGCGCTAGGCCTGGGTCTGGCGGTGGGCGGCATCATGCTCGCAATCGAAACACCCAGACCCCCTCCGGTGGTGGTGATGCCCATGGCCCCCCCGGTGGTCCGCCCGCCGCAGCCTCTCTGGTATTACTGCCAGTCTTACCAAGCCTATTACCCCTACGTGCAGCAATGCCCGGAAGGCTGGCGCGCCGTTCCCGCCTATTAATCGAAGTAAGTGCGCGCTTCCTCGAAGCGCGTGGCAAACCAGCCGTGCGTGAGGCTTTCGGTGCGCACCTTGCCGTTACTGTTGGGGGCGTGCACGAAGCGGTTGTCGCCGATGTAAATGCCCACGTGGGAACGCGGCTGGTTGCGGGTATTGAAAAACACCAGGTCGCCCGGCCGGAGGCCTTCGATACTGCGCAGACCGCCGCCGTTCACCTGCCTTCCCAGCTTCGCCATGTCGGCGGCTGAACCGGCCAGACGCAGGTTGGCGGCGTTCTGGAAGACATAATTGACCATGCCGCTGCAATCGAGCCCGGCGTCGGGATTTTTGCCGCCGAAGCGGTAGTCGGTATCAACCAGCCCCAGCGCAAACATCACGACATCGTGCGCCCGGGCATCGACCGGCAGGCGCGCGAGCGCGGCTGGCGGCGGCGCTGACGGAGCGCCCAGGTGGCCGCAACCGGCCAGCGCCAAGGCAAGAAGAATAAGCAAGCGATGCATGGGCCAATCCTATTCCGGTAGACTCGTTCCCGACCCGAAAAAAAAGGAACAAAACTCATGCAATTGCGCGATCCCCAACTGCTTCGCCATCAGGCGTTCATCGCCGGCGCCTGGACGGCTGCCGACAGCGGCGCCACCGTTGCCGTCACCAACCCGGCCACCGGCGCGACGCTCGCCAGCGTGCCCGACATGGGGGCGGCCGAAACCCGCCGCGCCATCGACGCCGCCAACGCTGCCTGGCCAGCCTGGCGAGCGCTCACCGCCAAGCAGCGTGGCGCGATATTGCGTAACTGGCATGACCTGATCCTTGCCAATGCCGACGATCTCGCGCTGCTGATGACCTCCGAGCAGGGCAAGCCGCTCGCTGAAGCGCGTGGCGAGGCGCTCTACGCCGCCACCTTCGTCGAGTGGTTCGCCGAAGAGGCCAAGCGCGTCTATGGCGAGGTGATTCCGCAAACCATCGCCAGTCAGCGCCTGATCGTCCTGAAACAGCCGATCGGCGTCGCCGCCGCCATCACGCCGTGGAACTTCCCGGCGGCGATGATCACCCGCAAGGTCGCGCCCGCCCTGGCGGCCGGCTGCCCGGTGGTGGTCAAACCCGCCGAGCAGACCCCGCTGACCGCGCTGGCGCTGGCGGTGCTGGCCGAACGCGCCGGCTTCCCGCCTGGCGTGTTCAACATGGTGACCGGCTCGGCGGCATCCGCGCCGCTGATCGGCGGCGAACTCACGGGTAACCCGATCATCCGCAAGCTGTCCTTTACCGGGTCGACCGAGGTGGGCCGTTTGTTGATGGCGCAATGCGCGCCGACGCTCAAGAAACTCTCGCTCGAACTCGGCGGCAACGCGCCCTTCATCGTGTTTGACGATGCCGATGTCGACGCCGCCGTGGCGGGCGCGATGGCGAGCAAATACCGCAACGCCGGCCAGACCTGCGTCTGCGCCAACCGGCTGCTGGTGCAGGCGGGCATCTATGAAAGCTTCGCGCAGAAACTGGCCGAAGCGGTGCAGGCGCTCAAGGTGGGCGACGGCACGGAGGCGGGCGTGACGCAGGGCCCGCTGATCGACGCAGCGGCGCTGGCGAAGGTCGAGGCGCATGTCGCCGATGCGGTGGCCCAGGGCGCCCGCGTGCTGGTCGGCGGCAAGCGCCACGCCCAGGGCGGCACCTTCTTCGAGCCGACCGTGCTGGCCGACGTTCTGCCTTCGATGCGCTGCGCGCGCGAGGAAACTTTCGGGCCGGTGGCGCCGCTGTTCAAATTCCATGACGAGGCCGAGGCCATCGCCCTGGCCAACGCGACCGAATACGGGCTGGCCAGCTACTTCTATGCCCGCGACCTGTCGCGCGTCTGGCGCGTCGCCGAAGCGCTCGACTACGGCATGGTCGGGGTGAATGTCGGCCTGATCGCCAACGAGGTCGCGCCGTTCGGCGGCGTCAAGCAATCGGGCCTCGGCCGTGAGGGTTCGCGGCACGGCATCGAGGAATACCTGGAAATCAAATATGTGTGTTTAGGCCTCTGACCGCGCCGCCGGGTTGGCGCTCGCGGGCAAAATCGGGAAAAGTCGGCGCTGGCTGGACGGCGCTGGCTGTCTGCCGAGTTCGCGGGCGAGGATTTCAAGCGTGGCGCGACCGATGTATTCGCCCTGGGTATCGTCCATCTTGCTCGAATATTCCAGCGCCGCCAGGTAGGCGCGGCCGATCTGCCGGCCGAGCGGCTGCGGGTTGTAAAGCAGCTTCTTGATGAGGAAGGGATTGAGGGTCAGCGGATCGTAGCCCTCGGGCAGGTAACCGGCGGCGATCAGTTTCTTTTCAATGGGCGTGTTGGGTTGCACGCCGACGAAGAAGATGAAGGGCAACACCTTGTCGCGACCGAACATTTCATAAAGTTCGTCGACACGATCAATCGTGGCAAACAGCGTTTCCGGCGACTCGTCGGGGGCATTCAGCGGCAGGTAGAGCTTGATCATCTGGTCGGTCATGCCGGCGTCCTGGAAGAGACGGAACGCCGCCATCTGCTGGTCGAGCGCATAGCCGAGCGTCAGGCTGTCGATCATGTCCTGCGAACCGGTGAAGGACAGGTCGATACTCTCCAGACCGCTCGCCACCATCTTCTTGGCTATCCCGGCGGTCAGGTAATTCAGGCGCAGATAGCCGGTCCAGCGCACCTTGACGTTGCGCGCCAGCATTGCGTCGAGAATGGCCTCGACATGGGCCATGCTGCGGCGGGTCGAGCAAAACTGGGCATCTGTAAACCAGATGTGTGTGACGCCATACACCGTACTGAGCGTCTCGACCTCCTTCGCCACCTCGACCGGGTCGCGGTAACGCTGATGCGCGCCCTCGATCTTGTTGTACAGGCAAAAATTGCACTGGAAGGGGCAGCCGCGCTTGGTGTGTACGCCGATGGCTTCCTTGCTCGGGCCGACATACTCGCGGAAAGCCGGGAAGATCGAATCGATGTAGGGAAAGTCGATGGCCGTCAGGCTCGGCAGGTCGAAGGTCTCTTCCGCCGGATGGTGGTGGACCTGCCCGGTCGCATCCTTGTGGTAGTAGTTGCCCGCCGGGGCCGTGAAGCCGTCGACGATGGAGATCATGGCATCCTCGCCCTCGCCGACCACCACCACGGTATCCGTGGGGCAGCGCGCGGCAATATATTTGCCGAAGATCGATACGGCGGTGCCGCCGACCACCAGCCGCGACTGCGGCAACAGCTTGCGCACCAGTTTCAGGTAACCGAAATTGCGGACGCGCTGCATGGCGTAGTCGGTGATGATACCGACGGCCTGCCAGGCGGCCTTGACGCGTTTCCAGGGGTTGGGCGAGTGATCGAAATTCATCACCACGTCGAGTGCATCGTTTTCCGGATGCGGCCCGAAGGTCTGCATGTTGCGCCAGGAGAAGGCGACCACCTCGGGTTTCAGCTCGGCAAGCCGCTCGGCCAGGGCCGCTTTGCGCCGGGCCGACGGAATGACGGCCAGATCAAGGATTTCCTGGCGAATGGCGGGCCGCTGCTTGTGGATGTAATCGGCCACGTAAACGACACCGCCCGGCCAGATCTTCCAGACCGGCAGACGCACATAGAGAACGGAACCTACCTGTTGCGACATGTTGCAACTCCTACCAACAAACCGGTCGGTATGTTACCTAAGCGTCAGGCAATGAGAAAATAAGAATAATCTAATTGCGCTGCACAAAATCAAATGGAGCCGGAATTACGCGCCCTGCCGACCGGGTTCATCCGGTGCGCGGCGGTAGATTCAGCCAGCGGTTGCCGTCACGCCACAAACGCCAGGCAATAAAACCGCGCCGCGTCCAGCGCCAGAAAAATCCCCGCACGCCCGGCCGCACCGTCACCAGCAGCGCCAGCGCAGCGGCGACGATTTCCGGATGCCGGGCGATCCAGCGCGCACCGTCCCGCACCCGGTCAGCCGCCTCGAAAAGCGGCAACAGACCCGTCGCATGTTGCGCCAGCACCACCCGCTGGCTGGCCGATTCAATCTGCAGGCGCTGTTTTTCGAGCGCCAGTTCGAGCGCGTTCAAGGCGGCCCGCCCGATTCGCGTCCCGCCCGCAACTCCGCCTCATCCTGACGCAATTCGGCGAGACTGGCGGCAAACAGTAGCGAACCCTGCCGCGCCAGACGCAACACCGCAGCCCCCGCCACCGAGGCGGCAGCGATGAACAGGGCGGCGAAAATGCCCAACGCGAGCAGGCGGTGACTATCCCAGAGCAGGACGGTGAGGAACAGCGCCAGAAACACCGCTCCGGCTACGCCAAGCAGCACGGCGGCGATTCCCCACAACAACATCCCCCGGACGCGCCCGACCTCTTCGAGCACCTCGACCCTCAGCAGGCCGACCCGCGTGCGCAGCAGCGCAACCCCCGTCACGGCGAAGCCGCGCAAGGAGGCAAGCAAACCCGGAGGAGCGTCAGTCACGCTGGGCGACAGGCGTTTCAGCGGCGTCCAATCAGCAGGCCGACGATGAAGCCGATCCCGACGGCCACGCCCACCGAGCGCCAGGGATTGTCGTGCACATAATCATCCGCGGCGCGACCAACCAGCTTGGCGCGTTCGACAACAGCCGCCTCGGCATTCTCAAGCTTGACCTTCGCGTCGGCCAGCCGACTCTGGATCCTGGCGCGCAGCTCCGCAGCCTTATCCCCGGCCTGACTGGCCGTGGCGCGCAACAGCTCTTCGGCATCGGCGACGACCACCTTGAAATCGGAGATCAGTTTTTCCTTGCTGACATCGGTTGTTTCGGTCATTTTCAGCTCCTTCGATGAAAGATTGCCACGGGGTTACTCCACGCTCCAAGGTTAGCAGGGTTTAGGGCCATGCGTAATCGATTATAAGCGGCGCATGATCGGAAAATCGCGCGTCCTTGAATACCCGTGCCGCGCGTGCGCGCGCGGCAAGTTCCGGCGATGCGATCTGATAATCGATGCGCCACCCGACGTTGTTCGCCCAGGCCTGCCCGCGGTTTGACCACCAAGTATAAGCCGCGCCTTCCGCCTCCGGATGCAGTCGGCGATAGGCATCCACCCATCCCTGCGCGCCGGTCACGTTGGCGATCCAGGCGCGTTCCTCGGGCAAAAAACCCGAATTTTTTTGATTCGATTTCCAGTTTTTCAGGTCTTTTTCGGTCGGGGCGATGTTCCAGTCGCCGCAGAGCACGATCTCCCTGGCGGCGTCCGCCGCCTCGCGCTTCAGGGCCGCCAGGTGGGGGTAGAAAACCTCCATGAAGCGAAACTTGGCGGCCTGCCGTTCCGGCGATGACGAGCCGGAAGGCAGATAGAGCGAGATGACCGACAGGCCCGGCCAGTCGGCGCGCAGATAGCGGCCTTCGGCATCGAACTCGGCAACGCCGATGCCCTCGACCACGCGTTCCGGCGCGGTTTTCGCGTAGAGGCCGACGCCGCTGTAGCCTTTTTTCTCGGCAAAAAGAAAATAGCCGGTCAGCCCGGCGACGTTTTTCATTTCATCCGTCAAATCAGTTGCTTGAACCCGAATCTCCTGGACACAGACGATGTCGGCATCCTGCGCGGCCAGCCAGTCGAGCCAGCCCTTTTTCGTCGCGGAGCGAATGCCGTTGAGATTCAGCGTGATTATTTTCAGCATGTAGAATGGCCCGACCATGAGTGACGCAAACAACTTCAGCCGCGACTTTATCGCGTTTGCCTGCGACCGGGGCGTGCTGCGTTTTGGCGAGTTCAAGACCAAGGCGGATCGTCTTTCCCCCTACTTCTTCAACGTCGGGCTGTTCAACGACGGCGTCGCGCTGGGCCGGTTGGCCGATTTTTACGCGCAGGCGATCGTGTCCGCCGGCATCGAATTCGACATGTTGTTCGGCCCGGCCTACAAAGGCATTCCGCTGGCGGCCGCGACGGCCATGGCGTTGGCGGCCCGGGGCAGCAACCTGCCCTTCGCTTTCAACCGCAAGGAGGCCAAGGATCACGGCGAAGGCGGCTCGCTGATCGGCGCGCCGCTGGCCGGCCGCGTGTTGATCGTCGATGACGTCATTTCGGCGGGCACTTCGGTGCGCGAATCGGTGGAGATCATTCGCTCCGCGGGCGCGATTCCCGCCGGCGTCCTCATCGCCATTGACCGCCAGGAACGCGGCACGGGGACGCAATCCGCCGTGCAGGAAGTGGAGCAGAGCCTGGGACTACCGGTGGTCGCGGTGGCGCGGCTCACCGATGTCATCGATTATCTGGCCGGCCAGCCGTCGCTCGAACAGAACCTTGTCGCCGTGCAGCGCTATCGCGAGACTTACGGTGTTGTTTAGCCTCGCCGCGCTCTTGTTGCTGGGGCTCGTCCCGAGCGTTGCCTCCGCCGCGCTCATCACCTGTTGCGATGTCAATAACCAGCGGGTTTGCGGCGACCCGCCGCCGCCCCAATGCCTGACTCGCCCCAAGACGGTATTCAAGAAAGGGGTTGCGCATGAAGTCGAGGCGCCGCCAACCCCGGAGCAGCGCGCTGCCCGCGCGGCCGAGGCCGCGAAGAAGATCGAAGAAGAGAAGCGGGCCGACGAACAGGCGCGCCGCGACCGCGCCTTGCTCGGGAGCTACACGAGCGAAAAGGAAATCGACCTGGCGCGCGACCGCGCGCTGGCTGAAGTCGAGAAAAACGCGGCCCAGGCCGGCGCGCGCCTCGAAACGGCCCTGAAGCAGCAGAAAAAACTGGAACAGGACAAGGAGTTCTACTTGAAAAAGCCGCTGCCGGCGCAGTTGCAGACGCAGCTCCGCGATAACGACAAAGAGATCGCGGCGCAGCAAAAAGCCTTGCAGGAAAAAGACGCCACCACGGCGGCAATCAGGGCGCGTTTCGCTGCCGACAAGGAAAGATACCGGCAGATCACCAGAACCGGCGCCGTCCCGCCAGCGCCGACTTTTTAGCCTTCCAGACGTTTGCGCAGCAGGTCGTTGACCTGCTGCGGGTTGGCCTTCCCCTTGCTGGCCTTCATCACCTGACCCACCAGCGCGTTGAACGCTTTCTCCTTGCCGGCGCGGAATTCCTCGACCGATTTCGGGTTGGCGGCGAGCACCGCATCAATGATCGGCTCGATGGCCGAGGCGTCGGACACTTGCTTTAGACCACGTGATTCGATGATCGTATCGGCATCCTGACCCTCACCGCTCCACAGCGCTTCGAAAACTTCCTTGGCGAGCTTGGATGAGAGCGTGCCGTCGGCGATGCGCTTGATCATGCCGGCCAATTGGGCTGCGGAAATCGGCGAAGTCTCGATGGGCATTTCGGCCTTGTTGAGCCTGGCAGCCAATTCGCCCATGACCCAGTTGGCGCAGAGCTTGGCTTGTTCCTTGCCGACGGCAGCCACGGCGTCCTCGAAGAATTGCGCGGTGGCGCGTGTCGCGGTCAATGCCGCGGCGTCGTAAGCTGAAAGGCTGTAGGCGGACTGGAAGCGCGCCTGCATCGCCTGCGGCAGTTCGGGCAGCCCGGCCCTGATTTCGTCGATCCAGTCGGCCTTGATCTCCAGCGGCAACAGGTCGGGATCGGGGAAATAGCGGTAGTCATGCGCGTCTTCCTTGCTGCGCATCGCGCGCGTCGCGCCAGTGTCGGGGTCGAACAAAACCGTGGCCTGCCGGATCGGACGGCCTTCCTCGATCTCGTTGATCTGCCACTGGATTTCGTAATCGATGGCCTGCTGCAGGAAGCGGAAGGAGTTGAGGTTCTTGATCTCGCGGCGCGTGCCCAGAGGGTCGCCCGGTTTGCGCACCGAGACGTTGGCGTCGCAGCGGAAGCTGCCTTCCTGCATGTTGCCGTCACAGATGCCGATCCAGGTCACCAGAGAATGCAACGCCTTGGCGTAGGCGACAGCCTCGGCGCTGGAGCACATGTCGGGCTCGGTGACAATCTCCAGCAGCGGCGTGCCGGCGCGGTTCAAGTCGATGCCGGTCTTGCCGTGGAAGTCCTCGTGCAATGATTTGCCGGCGTCTTCTTCGAGGTGGGCGCGCGTGAGATGAACGAACTTTTCAGCTTCACCCACCCGGATGGCCAGACCGCCGCCCGACACCACCGGGATCTCGAACTGGCTGATCTGGTAGCCCTTGGGCAGATCGGGGTAGAAGTAATTCTTGCGCGCGAAGATCGAACGCGGCGCAATGCTGGCGCCGACGGCCAGACCGAATTTGATGGCGCAGACGACCGCCTCGCGGTTCAAGACCGGCAGCACGCCGGGCAAGGCAATATCCACCGCACAGGCCTGGCGGTTGGGTTCGGCGCCGAAGGCCGTCGCCGCGCCCGAAAAGATTTTCGACTGCGTGCGCAGCTGGGCGTGCGTCTCCAGTCCAATCACTACTTCCCAACTCATAAACAATCCTTCACGAACAACTGCCCTTCTGGCTGTCGACCAGAATGGGCCAGAGATAATTGACCGAGTCGCCGCCGCATTCGGCGCGGCAGTCACGAAAGGCGACCGTGATCTGGCTGCCCTGTTCCCAGAGGCTGACCTTGCAGGCGCTTTGCTGTGATGCCAGCACCACGATGGGCAGGGTGTCGGTCTGGCGAAAATCCGCGAGGCGAAACTGGCAGCTCCCCCGATTCGGCACATCGACACGGGCATCCAGTTGCTCGACCGTCGCGTTCCTGACGGTGAGTTCGAGCTGGCCGCGGTAGCCGGTTTCGTCGCGGAAACTGCAACTGGCGCGGGCATTCAAGGCCTGTCCCGTGATCGGCGTGAGCTTGCGCTTGGCCAGCAGCGCGAGCGTTTCCTTTTTCAGCGCGGGCGGCCGCAGCGTCACCGGCGGCGCGGTCGCCGCAGGCCGCATCGGCGGGGAAGGCTCTGGCACGGGCGGCGCAACCGGCGGTGGCGTGGTGGCGCAACCGGCCAGCAGGGCCGACACAATCACGCTCGCGCCGACCAGCGCTTTCATCAGATTTCCAGACCAGCGGGCAGGCGGCGATGCCAGTCGCTAACCTGCTGGTATTGATGGGCGACGCCCAGCATGCGCGCCTCGCCAAACCACGGGGCGATGAGTTGCAAACCGACCGGCAAGCCGTTATCGAAGCCGCAGGGAATCGACATGCCGGGCAGGCCGGCGAGGTTCACGGCAATGGTGTAGATGTCCGACAGATACATCTGCACCGGGTCGGTCGCCTTGGCGCCAAACTTGAACGCGGGCGAGGGCGTCGTCGGCCCCATGATGACGTCGCATTCCTTGAAGGCGGCGGCAAAGTCGGCGGCGATGAGACGGCGGATTTTCTGCGCCTTGAGGTAATAGGCATCGTAATAGCCGTGCGACAGCACATAGGTGCCGATCAGGATGCGGCGCTTCACCTCGTCGCCAAAGCCCTGCGCGCGGCTCTTGGCATACATGTCGTCGAGATCGCCGTAGTCGGCGGCGCGATGGCCGTAGCGCACGCCGTCAAAGCGCGACAGGTTGGAACTGGCCTCGGCCGGCGCGATGACGTAGTAAGCCGGCACCGACAGGTTGGAGTTCGGCAGGCCGACTTCGACGGTGGTTGCGCCGAGCTTGCGGTATTCGGCGAGCGCGGCCTCGACGGCGGTGCTCACTGCGTCGTCCATGCCCGCGCCAAAGAACTCGCGCGGCAGGCCGATTTTCAGGCCGGCCAAGGGTTTTTCGAGGTCGCGGCTGTAGTCCTCGGCCGGGCGCTCCAGCGAGGTGGAGTCGCGCGGATCGAAGCCCGCCATGGCGGAGAGCAGCAACGCGCAGTCCTCGGCGGATTTCGCCATCGGCCCCGCCTGGTCGAGCGACGAGGCAAAGGCGATCATGCCGTAACGCGACACCACGCCGTAGGTGGGCTTGAGGCCGGTCAGGCCGCACAGGGCCGCCGGCTGGCGGATCGATCCGCCCGTGTCGGTGCCCGTGGCGGCCGGGGCAAGGCGCGCCGCCACCGCCGCCGCCGAACCGCCCGAGGAACCACCGGGCACGCAGGTGATGTCCCAGGGATTTTTCACCGGGCCGAAATGGGAGGTCTCGTTGGAGGAGCCCATGGCGAACTCGTCCATGTTGCATTTGCCGAGCATCACCATCCCAGCGTTGTTGAAGCGCTCGACAACGTGGGCATCGTAGGGCGAGACAAAGTTGGCGAGCATCTTCGAGCCGCAGGCGGTGCGCCAGCCAGCCGTGCAGAAGATGTCCTTGTGCGCGAGCGGAATGCCAAGCAATGGGGACGCCGTCCCGCCAGCGCCGACTTTCGTGTCCGCGGCGCGTGCGCTGGCAAGCGCCTTGGCGCGGTCGAGCGTGACGAAAGCATTGAGCGTCGGGTTGAGCTTCTCGATGCGATCGAGAAACAGCGTCGTCAGCTCGACGCTGGAAATCTTCCTGGCCGCCAGCGCGGCGGCGAGTTCCTTGAGTGACGAGTTGATCATGCTGCCTCCGCAGGGCCGCCCCAAGGAGGCAGGCGCCCCCCTGTGGGGGGCAGCGAGCCGGTTTTGCGAGCGTGGGGGGCCATTATTCGATCACCTTCGGCACAAGATATAAACCGGCTTCGGTCTCGGGCGCGATGGCCTGGAAGGCCTCGCGGCGGTCGGTTTCGGCGACGACATCGGGGCGCAGGCGCTGTACCACGTCGACCGCATGGGCCATCGGTTCAATGCCATCGGTATTGACGGCCCGCAGTTGTTCGACGAAGGCGAGAATCCCGTTGAGCTGGTCGCGGGTGCGGGTGGCTTCGGCGGGGGAGATTTCAATGCGCGCCAGGCGGGCGATGCGGCTGACGTCGTCCAGGCTCAAGGACATGGTTTATCTGGAAGATGGCTGTAGGGAGCGTTAATTGCGCGAAGCACGTTAGAGTATCATAGGCGGCCATTCACGGCAGCGCCGCGTCGTCTTCCTCTTCAGTTTTCAGGACCTTCGATGTTCTCCTTTTTCCGCTCCTATTTTTCCAACGACCTGGCCATTGACCTCGGCACCGCCAACACGCTGATCTACGTGCGCGGCAAGGGCATTGTGCTGGACGAGCCTTCCGTGGTCGCCATTCGCACCGAAGGCGGGCCCAACGCCAAGAAAACCATCCAGGCCGTCGGCGCCTCCGCCAAGCAGATGCTCGGCAAGACGCCCGGCAACATCACCGCGATCCGGCCGATGCGCGACGGCGTGATCGCCGACTTCACCGTCACCGAACAGATGCTGAAACAGTTCATCAAGCGGGTACATGAGTCGCGCCTGCTCTCGCCCAGCCCGCGCATCATCATCTGCGTGCCCTGCGGCTCGACCCAGGTCGAACGGCGCGCCATTCGCGAATCGGCGCTGGGCGCCGGCGCCTCGCAGGTCTACCTGATCGAGGAACCGATGGCCGCCGCGATCGGCGCCGGTCTGCCGGTATCGGACGCCACCGGCTCGATGGTCGTCGACATTGGCGGCGGCACCACCGAGGTGGGCGTGATTTCGCTGGGCGGCATGGTGTATGCCGGCTCGGTGCGCGTCGGCGGCGACAAGTTCGACGATGCCATCATCAACTACATCCGCCGCAACTACGGCATGCTGATCGGCGAGACCACGGCGGAATCGATCAAGAAGAACATCGGCTCGGCCTTTCCCGGCTCCGAGGTCAAGGAAATGGAAGTCAAGGGCCGCAACCTGGCCGAGGGCATTCCGCGCAGCTTCACCATCTCTTCCAACGAGATTCTCGAAGCACTGTCCGACCCGCTCAACCAGATCGTCGGCGCGGTGAAGGTCGCGCTGGAGCACACGCCGCCCGAACTGGGCGCCGATATTGCCGAAAGAGGCATGGTGCTCACCGGCGGCGGCGCACTGCTACGCGACATCGACCGGCTGCTGATGGAAGAGACCGGGCTGCCGGTGATCGTCGCCGAAGAGCCGCTCACCTGCGTGGTGCGCGGTTCCGGCCTCGCGCTCGAAAAGATGGACAATCTCGGCAGTATTTTTGCCAACGAGTAATTGCCCGCCCCTTCGCCCCCCTCGCGGGGGGTTCTAAACGGCTCGCTACGCTCGGCCGTTACGGGGTGCGGGGGTTTGCGGTCGGTGCGGGTTGCGGCTGGCGCCGCGTGCCGCGTTTGCTTGGGGCGGCCCGGCGCAAACGCTATTGTGCGAGGGTTGGTCAGTTTTAATGTCTGCCGCAGGTCATATTGGCAATATCGGCCATACGCCGCCGCCCTTCTTCAAGCGCGGTCCGGCACCGCTTGCCCGGCTGGCCTTCTTCGTCACCCTGGCCCTGCTGTTGCTGGTGGCCGATTTGCGTTTCCGCACGCTCGAAGTGGCGCGCATGGCGGTGGCCGCCGTGCTGTGGCCATTGCAAAAAGCCGTGTTGCTGCCGGTCGCGGGCGCGACTGACGCCGGCAACTATTTTTCCAACCTCGCCGGCCTGCAGCAGGAAAATGTCGCGCTGCGCCAGCGCCAACTGGTGCAGGCCAACCTGCTGCTGCGCCAGGCGCACCTGGAAGACGAAAATCGCCGCCTGCGCGCCCTGCTCGCCATGCAGGAAAGGCTCGCCGTGCCGGCCCAGGCCGCCGAAATTCTTTACGCCACGCGCGACCCGTTTACCCGCCGCGTCATCATCGATCGCGGCCTGACCCATGGCCTGGAAACCGGCCAGGCGGTCATCGACGATCTCGGCGTGGTCGGCCAGATCACCCGTGTTTTTCCGCTAACCAGCGAAGTCACCCTGCTGACCGACAAGAACCAGCTGATTCCCGTTCAGGTGGCGCGTAGCGGTCTGCGTGCCGTGGTGGCCGGCGCGGGCAGCGGCGCCATGGAGCTGAAATTCCTGCCGGCCAATGCCGACGTAGAGCCGGACGATACGCTGGTGACCTCCGGACTGGACGGCATCTACCTGCCCGGCTTCCCGGTGGCCAGAGTGATCAGCATCGACCGCAACAATTCCTTTTCCTTCGCGCGTATCGAAGCCGTGCCACTGGCCGGTATCGAACGCCACGGCCAGGTGCTGGTACTCGGCCGTCGCATTGCGCCAGAACTGCCGGAAGAACCCGTCGATCCGGGCAAAAAACCGGCGAAGGCCAAAAGGTCGGCAAGATGATCCAGCCCACCCATTCTTCCCGGCGCATCCTGCTGCCGGCCCGCGGCTGGTTCATCTACCTGTCGCTTTGCGCGGCCCTCCTCCTGAACCTGATCCCGCTGGGCCGCCTGCCGGGCATTCCCGACTGGGTGGCGCTGACCCTGGTGTTCTGGTGCATCCACCAACCGCTCAGGGTTGGCATGGGCGCGGCCTTTTTCTTCGGCCTCGCGATGGATGTCGCCAACGCCAGCGTCATGGGCCAGCATGCGCTGGCCTATGTGTTGCTCGCCTTCGCCGCCGGCGGCTTGTCGCGGCGCATCCTCTGGTTCCCGGTCGTCTCGCAGGCACTGCACGTTTTGCCGCTGTTGCTGGGTACACAACTCATCATGCTGATGATTCGCCTGGTGACCGGCGCGGAATTTCCGGGCGTGCTGTATTTTCTCTCCAGTTTCGTCGCGATTTTGCTCTGGCATCCGCTTAACTACATCTTGCTGTTACCGCAATATCGAGCGGTGGAGCACGACGAAAACCGCCCCATTTGATCTGTTTGATCATGGAATTCAAGAACCCGCAGGAACATCTGGAGCAATTCAACCGTCGCGTGGCCATCGCCGGCGGCCTGGTCCTGATCTGCTTTGCGTTGCTGTTCGGACGGCTCGTCTGGTTGCAGGTGGTGCAGCATGATTACTATCAAACGCGCGCCGAGGACAACCGCATTTCCCTGGTGCCGATCACCCCCATCCGCGGCCTGATCGTGGACCGGAATGGCGAGGTGCTGGCGCACAATTACTCCGCTTACACGCTGGAGATCACGCCGAGCCAGGTTCCCGACCTGGAAACCACCATTGACGGCCTGGCCGAGTTCATCGACATCCAGCCCAAGGATCGCAAGCGCTTCAAGAAGCTGATGGAGGAAAACAAGCGCTTCGAATCCTTGCCGATTCGCACCCGGCTGACCGATGCCGAGGTGGCGAAGTTCATTGCGCGGCGCTTCCGCTTCCCCGGGGTCGATATCAAGGCGCGGTTGTTCAGGGAGTATCCGCGCGGCGCCTTCGCTTCCCACGTGCTGGGCTATATCGGCCGGGTCGCCGAACGCGACCAGGCGCGCATCGAAGGGCGGGAAGCCGAGGCCAACTATCGCGGCACCGATCATTTCGGCAAGAGCGGCCTGGAGCAGCACTACGAGTTCGATCTGCACGGTGTCACCGGCTTCGAGAAGGTCGAGGTCGACGCCGGCGGCCGGCCGGTGCGCACGCTGGCGCGCAGCGCGCCCATTCCGGGCAACAATCTGACGCTGACGCTCGACGCCAAATTGCAGGAAATCGTCGAGCAGGCCTTTGGCGATCGCAAGGGCGCGCTGGTCGCCATCGAGCCTTCCTCCGGCGGCATCCTGGCGCTGGTGTCAATGCCAAACTACGACCCCAACCAGTTCGTCGATGGGATCAGTCTGGCGGACTGGGGGGAACTCAACAACTCGCCCGAAAAGCCGATGGTCAACCGCGCGCTGAACGGCGTTTATCCGCCCGGCTCGACCTTCAAGCCCTTCATGGCGCTGGCGGCGCTGGAGCTCGGCAAGCGACGGCCCGAGCAGACCATCTTCGACCCGGGCTATTTCAACTTCGGCAACCACACCTTCCGCGACGACAAGAAAGGCGGCCACGGCATGGTCGACATGCACAAATCCATCGTCCAGTCCTGCAATACTTACTACTACATGCTGGCCAACGACATGGGCATCGACAACATCGCCGCCTTCATGGGCAGCATCGGCCTGGGAAAACGCACCGGCGTGGATATCGAGGGCGAATCGGAAGGCGTGCTGCCCTCCACGGCTTGGAAAAAGAAGCGCTTCAAGAAACCCGAGCAGCAAAAATGGTATGCCGGCGAGACCATTTCCGTCGGCATTGGTCAGGGCTACAACGCCTACACGCCGATCCAGCTCGCCCAGGCCATCGCCACGGTGGCCAATGACGGCGTGATGTTTCGCCCGCATCTGGTCAAGCACATCACCGACACGAAGACCGGAGTGCAAACGCCGATCGAACCGCAGCCCCTGAAAACCCTGCCATGGAAACAGGCGAACATCGACGTGATCAAGCGGGCGCTGGTCGGCGTCAACATCGAAGGCACCGGCACGCGCGCCTTCGCCGGCGCCGGCTACTCCTCCGCCGGCAAGACCGGCACCTCGCAGGTTTACTCGCTCAAGGGCGCCGAGTACAAGCGTCACGGTACGAAAGAGGAATTGCGTGACCACTCCTTGTACATCGCCTATGCCCCGGCCGAGCAGCCGAAAATCGCCCTCGCGGTGCTGGTCGAGAACGGCGGCTTTGGCGCCCAGGCCGCCGCCCCCATTGCCCGCCAGGTCTTCGACTACTACCTGCTCGGCAAGCTGCCGAAGGGCGCCGCTCCGACTGACGAAGCGGCCAAAGAGGCCGACGAATAATGCGCAGTCTGTGGGCCAAGTTCATCGCCCCCATCGATGGCCCGCTGATGGGTCTGGTCGGACTGTTGCTGCTGGTCGCGCTGCTCAGCATGGCCAGCGCTTCGCCAGGCCGCATGGGAACGCAGCTTGCCCATGTCGCGCTGGCGCTCGTCGTGATGCGCGTCGCCGCCCAGATCCCGCCGCAGCGGTTGATGGCGCTGGCGCCGCCGCTGTATGTCTTTGGCGTGCTGCTGCTGGTCGGCGTGGCCCTGTTCGGCGACATCTCGAAGGGCGCGCGGCGCTGGCTGGACCTGGGTTTCATCCGCGTCCAGCCATCGGAACTCATGAAGATCGCCATGCCGTTGATGCTGGCCTGGTATTTCCAGAAGCACGAAGCCATGCTGCGCCTGAAGGATTACGCCATCGCCGCGATCATCCTGCTGATTCCCGTGGCGCTGATCGTCAGGCAGCCCGACCTGGGCACCTCGATACTGGTCTTCGCCGCCGGCTTTTATGTCATCTTTCTGGCCGGCCTGCCGTGGAAGGTGATATTGGGTCTGACAGCAACAGCCGCCGCCGCCGCGCCCTTCGCCTGGACCATGCTGCACGATTACCAGCGCCAACGCATCCTGATGCTGCTCGACCCCGAGAAGGACCCGCTCGGCAAAGGCTTCCACATCATCCAGTCGACCATCGCGATCGGTTCCGGCGGCATCCTCGGCAAGGGCTGGGGCCAGGGCACGCAGGCGCAGCTCGAATTCCTCCCCGAGCGCCACACCGACTTCATCTTTGCCGTCCACGCCGAGGAGTTGGGTCTCCTGGGCAGCCTGGCGTTGATCGTGCTCTACGCGTTCCTGATCGGCCGCGGCCTCTCGATCGCCGTCAAGGCGGCGAACCTCTTTGCGCGACTGGTGGCCGGCGCCATCACGCTGATCTTCTTCACCTATGCCTTTGTCAACATCGGCATGGTATCGGGCATCCTGCCGGTGGTGGGCGTGCCGCTGCCTTTCATCAGCTACGGCGGCACCGCGCTGGTGACGCTGATGCTGGGCGTTGGGATATTGATGTCCATCCACAAGAACAGGATGCTGGTCCAAAAGTGAAATACCGGCTTTCTCTCCTCACACTATTACTGCTCGCCGCCTGCGGCGGTCAGCCGCCCAAACCCGTCGTCGAAACCACGGGTGCGGCTCCGGTCGCCGTCCCGCCAGCGCCGACTTTTCAGGACAAGAAGCCGGTCACGGCCAAACGCGGCGGCGGCTTTTATCTTGACGATGGTCCGCTCGAAAACAGCACCGTCGATCTGGCCGCGCTTGCCGATGCCGTGCCGCGCGACGAGCCCCTGCATCGTTTCGCCAATCGTCCCTATGTGGTCTTCGGGCGCGACTATGTGCCGGCGACCCGGCGCCAGCCCTTCCGCCAGCAGGGCGTGGCGAGCTGGTACGGGCGGCGCTACCACGGCCAGAAAACTTCGAGCGGCGAACCCTATGACATGTTCGGCATGACGGCCGCACATCCGACGCTGCCGATCCCTTCCTACGTGCGCGTCACCCGGCTAAACGGCGGTCCGGAAACCGGCAAATCGGTGGTGCTGCGCGTCAATGACCGCGGCCCCTTTCTGCACGGCCGGGTGATCGACCTTTCCTACGCGGCGGCCTGGAAGCTCGGTATCGTCGAAAGCGGCAGCGGCATGGTGATCGTGGAAAGCGTGTTGGCCGGTGCGTCCACACCGCCCGCGTCGTCACCGCTCCCCGCCCCGCTCCAGGTGGCGGCTGTCGCTCCCCCGCCCGAGCCCGCCAATGTACTGCAAGACATCGTCGAAAAAGGCGGCCACTATCTGCAACTCGGCGCCTTCGGCAACCGCGACAACGCCGAGGCGCTGCGGACGCGGCTCGCCAGCACCCTGGGCGATCTGGGCGAGCGGTTGCAGGTCAGAAGCGCCGGCAATCTCCACCGCCTGCAACTCGGCCCCTGGGCCGATATCGGAGAAGCCCGGCGCATCGCCGAACAACTGAAAACAGCCTTCGATCTACCCAGCGTACTGGTCAGGGGTCAGGTTACAGGTGACAGGTAACAGTGAAAGTTTGCGGCGCAAAGCGCCGCCTATAATCACTGACCCCTGTAACCTGACCTCTGTCACCTGAATGCCTTTCCTGCCTGTTCTACTTGCCCTGCTGAGCCTGTTCCCTTTCACCGTCCAGGCCAACGAGCCGCCCCCCGTACTGGCCGCGCGCGCCTGGTTGTTGATCGATCACGGCACGGGCCAGGTGCTCGCCGCGCAAAATCCCGGCCAGAAGGTCGAGCCGGCTTCGCTGACCAAGATCATGACCTCCTATCTCGTCCATGCCGCCCTGCGGGATGGCAAGCTCCGGCGCGATCAGGTCGTGCCGGTTTCCGAACGGGCCTGGAAGGCAATCGGCTCGCGCATGTTCATCGAGCCCAACCGGCCGGTGACCGTCGATGAACTGCTGCATGGCATGGTCATTCAGTCGGGCAATGATGCCAGCATTGCGCTGGCCGAAGCCGTCGCCGGCACCGAGGAAGCCTTCGCCGGCTTGATGAACGCCGAGGCGCGCCGCCTCGGGCTCGCCAACACCAACTATGTCAACGCCACCGGCCTGCCCGATCCCGCGCACATGACGACGGTGGAAGACCTGGCCCGCCTGACCCGCGCCCTGATTCGCGATTTTCCCGCCGACTATCGGCTCAACGCCGTCAAGGACTACACCTACAACAAGATCAAGCAGCCCAACCGCAACCGCCTGCTGTGGCTGGACAAGGCGATCGACGGCGTGAAGACCGGGCATACGGCCGCGGCAGGTTTTTGCCTGGTGGCCTCGAAGAACGATGGCGCGCGCCGCCTGATCGCCGTGGTGGTCGGCACCGCCTCGGATCAGGCGCGCGTGCAGGAAACGCTGGCGCTCTTGCATTACGGTTACCGCGCTTTCGATGCCGTCAAGCTCTACAACAAGGATCAAGCATTAACCCAGCTCAAGCTGTATAAGAGCACGCGCGCCACCGTCGGCGCCGGTTTTGCCGAAGACTTTGTGATTTCCCTGCCGCCGGGCGCAGCAACGAGCGGCCTCCTCAAGGTGGCAGTCACCAGCCGTCAGCCGCTGGTCGCGCCGGTGAAACAGGGCGACCACATTGCCACGTTGCGTCTCACGCTGGATGACAAGCCGTTTGGCGAATATCCGCTGGTGGCGCTCACCGATGCACCGGTGGCCGGCATCATCGGCCGCGCCTGGGGCTCGGTCAAGCTGTACTTCCAGTGAGCCCCGAGTCCGACACGCTGCTCGAATTTCCCTGCGACTTTCCCATCAAGGTCATGGGCGCAACGCGCGACGGTTTCGCGCAGGCCGTCGTCGAGATCGTGCTGCGCCATGCCCCCGACTTCGACGTCGCCAGCGTCGAGATGCGCCCTTCCAAAGCCGGCAACTATCTGTCGCTCACCTGCACCCTCCGCGCCAAGTCGAAGCCGCAACTTGACGCTCTTTATCGCGAACTGAGCGGTCACCCGTGGGTGAAGATAGTCCTCTGATCCTGCGCACGCTCGGCCAGGTCGATTACGCGCCGACCTGGCGGAGGATGCGGGAATTCACCGCGCAACGCGGCTCGGATTCGCACGACTGGCCCGACGAGCTCTGGCTCTGCGAGCATCCGCCGGTGTTCACCCAGGGGCTCGCCGGCAAGCCGGAACATCTGCTCGCCGACATTGGCGTGCCGGTGGTCAACATCGACCGCGGCGGCCAGATCACCTATCACGGCCCCGGCCAGCTCGTCTGCTACCTGTTGCTGGACCTGAAGCGGCGCGACCTCGGCATCAAGGGACTCGTCAACCGCATGGAGCAGGCCGTCATCGACCTGCTGGCCGAATTTGGCGTGCGCGGCGAGCGACTGGCCGGCGCGCCGGGCGTGTATGTCGGCGGCGCAAAAATCGCCGCGCTCGGCCTGAAGGTGAAGAACGGCTGCTGTTACCACGGCCTGGCACTCAATGTCGCCATGGACCTGAAGCCGTTTTCCGCGATCAATCCCTGCGGCCATGCCGGCATGGCGGTGACGCAACTGACCGCTTTCGACCCCGCCGCCGACGTGGAAAAAGTTGGCGTTAAACTGGTTGCCCAATTCAGAAAGCAGCTATGAGCGAGAAACAGAAGGGCGCAGCCAAGACCGCGCGCATCCCGATCAAGGTGATTCCGGCCGCGCCGCTGAAAAAACCCGACTGGATTCGCGTCAGGGCCGGCAACTCGGCCGCCCGCTTTGGCGAGGTCAAGACCATCCTGCGCGAGCACGGCCTCCACACCGTCTGCGAGGAAGCCACCTGTCCCAACATCGGCGAATGCTTTGGCAAGGGCACGGCCACCTTCATGATCCTCGGCGACCTGTGCACGCGCCGCTGCCCGTTCTGCGACGTCGGCCACGGCGTGCCATTGCCGCCCGACCCCGCCGAGCCGGAAAAGCTCGCCCGGACCATCGCCGCGATGAAACTCAAATACGTGGTGATCACCAGCGTCGACCGCGACGACCTGCGCGACGGCGGCGCGCGGCACTTCGCCGACTGCATCAGTGCAATACGTGCGCAAGCTCCAGCCACCGCCATCGAAATCCTGGTGCCGGATTTCCGCGGCCGGCTCGCGGTCGCGCTCGACATCCTCGCCGCCACACCACCCGATGTAATGAACCACAACCTCGAAACCGTGCCGCGCCTCTACAAACAGGTTCGCCCCGGCGCCGACTACACGCACTCGCTGAAGCTCTTGCAGGAATTCCGGCGCCGCATGCCGCGGATTCCCACCAAGTCCGGCCTGATGGTCGGCCTGGGCGAAACCGACGACGAGATCCTGGCCGTGATGCGCGACCTGCGTGAGCACGAGGTCGAGATGCTCACCATCGGCCAGTATCTCGCGCCCTCGGGCCACCACCTGCCGGTGACGCGCTATGTGCATCCGGACGTCTTCGCGATGTACGGGCGCGCAGCCAAGGCCATGGGCTTTTCCCACGCCGCCTGCGCACCGCTGGTGCGTTCCAGCTACCACGCCGACAGCCAAGCGCACGGCGCTGGCGTGGTGTAGTCACAGAAAGTCGGCGCTGGCGGGACGGCGGGCCACATTGCTCGGACCACTCCGCGACAGGAAACTTATGGGGCTCGCGACATCGATAATGTCGCAAAGCGGGTGCTAGAATCCACCGTCATAAAGAGGGAAGACGCTAGGCAATAGCCTGTAATCGGACAAAAGCATCCATGGCGCGCATCTTCGACAACATAGATCAAGACCTGCTTTCGGCACTGCGCGCAACGATGCAGGTATCCCATCGGTCGGACTTTTGTGTCGGTTATTTGAATCTCCGGGGCTGGCAATCCATTGATGACTTGGTCCAAGTCTGGAACCCGGCCGCTGGACAAATCTGCCGTGTCCTGGTGGGAATGCAGCGCCCTCCGCACGAAGAAATTCGCGAGTTGTATAAAGCGTCGGCAAACGACGGACTGATCGACAACGCCGCCGCAATCCGTCTCAAGACCCAATTCGCTACCCACCTGCGTGAGCAAATCACGATGGGCATCCCGAGCGGCAAGGACGAAGCCGGGCTGCGCCGGTTGGCGAAACAGCTTCGCGCGGGGCAGGTCGTCGTCAAATTGTTTCTGCCTTATCCTCTGCACGCCAAGCTTTATCTGCTGTTCCGCGACGACGTCAACAATCCCATCACCGGTTTCGTCGGCAGCAGCAATCTGACCCTGCAGGGTTTGTCGCGGCAGGGCGAGTTGAACGTTGACGTACTCGAACATCACGCGACCCAGCGCCTCGCAAAATGGTTTGATGACCGCTGGGGCGAACGCTGGGCACTGGATGTGTCAGCCGATCTGGCACAGATCATCGAAACCAGTTGGGCACGTGAAGAACCCATTCCGCCGCACCATATCTACCTCAGCATCGCCTATCACTTGAGCACCGAAGCACGCGCGGGCCTGAGCCAGTTCCGCTTGCCCGGCCGCTTCGAAAACGAGTTGTTCGAGTTCCAGAAAAGCGCCGTGAAGATCGCCGCGCGCCACCTGCACCGGCGTGGCGGCGTGATGATCGGCGACGTCGTCGGCCTCGGCAAGACCATGATGGCCACGGCACTCGCGCGTATGTTCGAGGACGACCTCGGCTACGAAACGCTGATCATCTGCCCCAAGAACCTCGAACCGATGTGGGAGCGCTACCGCACCGAGTACGGTTTGCGCGGCATGGTCTTGCCAATATCGCAAGTCATCAAAAAGCTACCCGACCTCAAGCGCTATCGTCTGGTTCTCATCGACGAGAGCCACAACCTGCGCAATCGGGAAGGCCGCCGTTACAAGGTCATTTCCGATTACATCCGCAGTTGCGACGCCAAGGTCATCCTGCTTACCGCCACGCCCTACAACAAGACCAAAACAGACCTGTCGAGCCAGTTGCGTCTGTTCATCGACGAGAAGGCCAACATCGGCATTCGCCCCGAACGCCACATGCGCAAGCATGCGATTAGCGAGGCGGAATTCGAGCGCAAGTACCAATGCAAAGTCAATTCCATCCTCGCCATTGAAAAGAGCGAGGAGTTCGACGACTGGCGCGAGCTGATTCGCCTCTATATGGTGCGCCGCACGCGCAGCTTCATCATCCAGCACTACACCGAAGCCGATAAGCAAGGCCGCCGCTACATTGCCGTGAACGACGGCGAGAAACGCTACTTCCCGGTGCGCAAGCCCTCGTCCCTCACGTTCCCGGTCAATGATGCCGACCCGGCCGACCGCTACGCGCGGCTGTATTCGGCCATCGTGGTCGACCAGATCAACGCCCTGCACGTTCCGCGCTATGGCCTTGGCAACTATATCGATCCCATCGCTGAAAAAAGCGCGACGGCCACCGAGCGAAAATTCATCGAAAACCTCGGCCGTGCCGGCAAGCGCCTCATGGGCTTCTGCCGCACCAATCTTTTCAAGCGCCTCGAATCCACCGGTTTTTCATTCCTGCAATCGATAGACCGGCACATCCTGCGCAATCAGATCTATCTCTACGCCATCGAGCAGAAGCTTGACTTGCCTATCGGAGTGCTCGACGCCGGACTGCTCGACCTCGAACGCGTGGATGAAGATGCCGAAGGCATGGAAGGAGATCCCGAAGACCTGCGCGATGGCCTGTTCGAAGCTGTTGCAGAGGAAGCCGATGCCGCCCCCGGCATGGCCCGCGCCAAGGCCGTGTATCAGCAATATGCGACCGAATACAAGCGGCGCTTCAAGTGGATACGACCAACGCTGTTCAAGGCAAGCCTCGCAAAAGACCTTTCGCAAGACACCGCGGATTTGCTGGAACTATTGCGCAGCCACGGCCGCTGGGACCCGCAGCACGATCAGAAACTGATTGCCTTGCACAAGCTGGTCACCAAGACCCACGGCAAGGACAAAGTGCTGGTCTTCACCCAGTTCGCCGATACGGCGCGCTACCTGGCCCGCGAAATCGGTCGGCTCGGGGTCACGCATGTCGGCATGGCCAGCGGCGCCAGCGCCGACCCCTATGCAATGGCCTGCCGCTTCTCGCCCAAGTCGAACAACAAGACCGTCACCAAAGCGGACGAACTGCGGGTGCTGATCTGTACCGATGTCCTTTCCGAAGGGCAGAACTTGCAGGACTGTAATGTGGTAGTCAATTTCGATCTGCCCTGGGCCATTATCCGCCTGATCCAGCGCGCCGGTCGCGTGGACCGCATCGGGCAGCGTGCCGAGGAAATCCATTGCTATTCCTTCCTGCCCACCGACGGCGTGGAAAACCTGATTCTGCTACGCGCCCGGATTCGCCAGCGCTTACTGGAAAACGCCGAAGTGGTAGGCACTGACGAAGCCTTTTTCGAGGACGAGGTCAGCGAAGAAGCCAACACCCTCCGCAACCTCTACACCGAGCAGTCGGGCATCCTCGACGACAACGACGACGAGGTCGATCTTGCGTCCTACGCCTGGCAAATCTGGAAACAGGCCACCGAGCACAATCCCGAACTGGCCCACGCCGTCGAATCGCTGCCCCCCGTGGTGTATTCGGCCAAGGCGTTTCAGCTCGATACCGCGCGCTTTCCCTTGCTGGGCGACGAGGCGGGAAAAGGCGGTGTTCTGGTCTACGTCAAATCTCCGGAAGGAAACGACCACCTCGCCTGGGTTGGTAACGACGGCAAGACAGTGACCGAATCGCAATTCACTGTGCTGCGTGCCGCCGAATGTGAAGCCGGCACGCTGGCCCTGCCGCGCATCGAGAACCATCACGACCTGGTGGCCAACGGCCTGCACCTGGCCGTCTCGCAAGACAAGGCGGTCGGCGGTGGCCTGGGCCGCCCCTCCAATCCGCGCCGCCGTGCCTACGAGAGGCTCAAACATTATTCTGAGCAGCAGATGAACACCCTGTTCCGCGACGAAGAACTCGAACGCGCGCTGGACGACATCTACCAGCGCCCTCTGCTGGAAACCGCGGCTGACCTGCTTAACCGCCTGATGCGCAGCGGGGTCAATGACGAAGAACTGGGTGACGCCGTTAAGTCGTTGCGTGAAGAAGGCCGCCTGACCTATGCCGAGGAAGATGCCGCGCTGCGCGACCCGCGCGTGGTGTGCTCGCTGGGTTTGATACCCTCCAAAGGCACCGACTGAGACCATGGCCGACTTCAGCCTCGAACATCTCAAGCATTTCCGTTTCAAACAACTCTTCAACGAACTGGGCTGGGAACTGCCCGCCCAGCAGCAGCCCTATTCGGTCGCGGTGGGCGAAGAGGTCTTCGCGCTCGACGTGATGGCCCACAAGAAGGGCGTGCAAATCCTGCATTGCCGCCCGGACGCACAAGGCCATATCCCGGCCTACTCGCTAAGGCAGAAAATCGAACGCAAAGTCACCGCCGAAGTCCGCGAACACCTGATCGTATTCACCGACGCGGCGCAGTCCACCCAGGTCTGGCAATGGGTCGCGCGCGCGCTCGGTCGCCCCAACCAGTACCGCGAGGTGCCCTGGCGGCAAGGCGAGTCCGCCGAATTGCTGCGGCAAAAGCTCGGCGTGATTGCCTTCACGCTGGACGAAGAAGAATCGCTGACCGTTTTCGGTGTCACCCAACGCCTCACCGTCGGCTTCGATCGCGACAAAGTCACCAAGAAGTTCTACAACGAGTTCGAAAAGCAGCGCAAGGCCTTTGCCGATTTCATCGCCGGCATACCCGATACCGGCGAAGACCTGCGCTGGTACACGGCGGTGCTGATCGACCGCTTGATGTTCCTCTGGTTCCTGCAGGAAAAGCTGTTCCTGGACGGCAACAAGCTTTACCTGCAGGAACACCTCGCTGCCCATCTCGCGGCAAGGCACAAGACCAGTTTCTACCGCCGCTTTCTGTGCCCGCTGTTTTTCCGCGGCTTTGCCGAGGAGCGCACCGAGGCAAACCGTGCCGCGATCAAGCAAGCCTATGGCGATGTGCCCTACCTGAACGGTGGACTGTTCGCCCAGCATGAACTGGAACAGCGCCACGGCGCGGCGCTGGATGTCGCCGATGCCGCATTCGAAAAACTGTTCGACTTTTTCAGCCAATGGGACTGGCACCTCGACGACCGGCCACTGGCCTCCGGCCGCGAGATCAACCCCGACGTACTCGGCTACATCTTCGAGAAGTTCGTCAACCAGAAACAGATGGGGGCGTACTACACCAAGGAAGACATCACCGAATACATCGGCAAGAACACCATCATCCCCTGCCTGCTGGCCAAGGTGCGCGCCGAGTATCCCAGCGCATTCGATGAACTTGCCTGGCCGCTGTTGCAGCAAAGTGGCGACGCCTATATCTATCCGGCCATGCTGAAGGGCGTGGACGTGCCCTGCCCGGCGCAGATCGCCGCCGGGATGGATACCGAAGCGCCCGACTTGCTCGAACGCCGCAAGCCCTGGAACAAGCGCGCCGACGAAGCCGTAAGTCTGCCCACCGAAATCTGGCGCGAAACCATCGCCCGCCACCAGCGCACCCGCGAAGTGCGCGCCAAAATCGCGACGGGCGAACTGCGCGAGGCGGGCGACCTGATCACCTATAACCTCGACATCCGCCAGTTCGCCCAGGATCTGATTGAGCGCTGTTCCGACGTGGCACTGCTCAAAAGTTTCTGGTTCGCGCTCGCCGGTCGCTTGCCACGCAAGAGCAACGAAAAGTTCCGCCACGGCCTGAGCGTGCTCGACCCCACCAGTGGCTCCGGAGCCTTCCTCTTCGCCGCGCTGAATATCCTCGCGCCCCTGTACGACGCCACCTTGCGCACCCTGCACGCGGTGCGCAGCGATGCCCTGATTGCGGGGGAGAAGAGCCATCCCGAGAAATGGGCCGAGGTGGACGAAATTCTCGCCCGCTTTGCCGCCGCGAAGTTGGACCGGGCGCAGGACTATGCCGTCATCAAGCATATTATTGTGCACAACCTCTACGGCGTGGACATCGAGGAACAGGCGACGGAAATTGCCAAGCTGCGCCTCTTCCTCAAGCTGGTGGCGCTGCTGGAACCCGGCGACGACATCGAGCCGTTGCCCGACATCGACTTCAATATCCGCCACGGCAATACGCTGGTCGGCTATGCCACGGCCGACGAGACCGAACGTGCCGTCAAGGGCACCACACAGGGCAATCTGTTTTCCGACGCGTGGGAAGACATACGCATTCGCCTGGTCGCCGTCGAGCAGCAGTACGACAACTTCCAGATTCAGCAAGTCCAGCGCGGCGGGCATGTATCGTCGCAGGACAAGCAGGCATTGACCGACACACTGCATGACCTTGAAGAGACGCTGAACTATCACCTCGCCCGCGAGTACGGCGTGGACCCGACCAAGACGAAGAAATATGAATCATGGAAGGCAAGCCACAAGCCCTTTCATTGGTATGTGGACTTCTATCCGCTGATGGCGGCGGGTGGATTTGATGCTGTCATTGGGAATCCGCCCTATGTCGTATTTCCGAGTAAAGATGTGCCATACAGCTGGAGCGAGTCGCAGTACAAATGCGCTCCGTCAAAGAACCTTTACGCATTGGTGGCCGAGAGGTCATTGGTCGTAGCAAACACGCTGGGCAGCATTGGGCTCATCGTCCAATTGACCTCGATGAGTTCTGAGAGAATGCAGGTTATGCAGGATGTCCTGCATTCCAATGCAAGAGTGGTGGTTCTGCCATTCCCACGCAGGCCTGAGTCAGTATTCGAAGGGGTCGAGATGCCAACGGCAATCTGGCTCCGATTTGCTGGACCTAAAGCCTCGCTGGTGACTTCCTCGGTCAGACGCTTCTACACTGTAGAACGGGCTCACGCGATAGATGTGTCTCGATTATTCGAACGAAGTGCAACAGTGATTGGTCCCCGTATTCCAAAGGTAGATGGGCAAATCGGACTTTCCGTATTGAAAAAATTGAAAGCCGTTCATGCCGTCGAATCGATTGCCGTCCGCGCCTCAGCACACCAGGTCCACTATCAGGAAGCTTGCCGTTACTGGGCTAAGTCAAGCACCTTTGCTCCACGATTCTTAAGAAACGGCGAAGCGGTTGAGCAACCTCACGGCCGCACGATTTCCCTTATGAATGACCGCGCTGCAGGGTTCGTAAATTGCCTGATTAATTCTTCCCTCTTCTATTGGTATTACTCGACGCTCTCTGATTGTGAACACATCAATGATTCGCTGCTGCGAAGCTTCCCTCTGCCGAAGGATTGGGACGCAATCAACTGGAGTACGTTGTCGGCGTCTATAGACAGCGCGCTACGTACATCTGCAACACCGAAGACGATTAACACCAAGCAGGGCCATGTGATCGAGTACGACGAAATTAACGGTAAGTGCGCGCGCGATGCAATCTTTCATGCCGACATAGCGCTCGGACACGGATTTGATTTCAGCCAAGCAGAGTTGGACTATGTCGTGAATTACGACATCAAGTACCGCATGGGCCAAAGCGGCGAAGACGAAAATGATTGACCTCAGCCCCGCCCAAGCCGCCTCCCGCATCGTCACGCTGCCGTCTGCGTATAAAATTCCCGTAGTGCGCAGTTATGCCGGTGACAAGCCTGGTGCACGTTGCACTCAGCGAAGGAGAACCCATGGGCATTGAAACCTTGACCGACGAGAAAATTGCGCAATTGCTCACTTGCTCCAAGCGTGTCGAAAACCCGCAGGCGCGTGAAAAGCAGGAAGGCAAGCACCTCAGGCGCGATTACCGTGTTGTCAGTGACGACGGCGAACATCGCTTTGCCTTGTTCACCCGCCAAAGCACCCGGATTGCCGAAGGCTTCAGCGCCGGATTGATGTGGCACGCCAAGACCGGGGAGGAAGTGATGCTGCTGCGCTGTAATGGCAGCGACCACCCTCATCCCAACGCGCTGGAGCGCGAGCGCATCGAGTTCCAACACCATGTGCACCTGGCGACTGAGCGTTACATACAGGCCAATCGCAAACCCGAGGGTTATGCCGAGGGGACGCAGGCCTACCGAACGCTGGCGGGCGCCTTGCACCATCTGGTGCAGCGAGCGCATATTCAGGGTTTGCAAACCCAGCCTGACGAAGCGCTGCAGCCGGGTTTGTTTGGAGACCAGCCATGAACACGAGTGATCTGGAAAGCACGCTATGCCGCGCCTTGTGCGGCAGCGTGACGGTGCAGCAGCGTTCCGATGCCTTGTGGCGCGTCGATACGCCCTGGACGTTTCCCGACGGCGACGGCTATTCGATTTATATCTCGCCCGCACCCACGGGCGGCCTGCGTATCGGCGATCAGGGCTTGACACTGATGCGCTTGAGTTATGAAAACGACTTGGCCAAATTACGCGAAGGCACGCGGGGCCGCTTGCTGGCGCAAGTGCTGGCTGACGCGGGATTGATGGAAGACGACGGCGAGTTTTTTCTGGAATCCACGGCTGAAGACGTCGGAGCCAATGTGCTGCGACTTGGGCAAGCGCTGACTCGGGTGCATGACCTGACATTCTTGAACCGCGCAAGGGCGGAAAGCACGTTTTACGAAGACTTGCGGGAGAAGCTGGAAGCGCTGGTGGGCAGTGAGCGATTGACGGAAAACTACGTCGTACCGGACGTGCCAAATGGCCGCGACTATCCGGTGGACTATTTCATCCAGGGAGGGGCTATCCCCCTTTATTTGTTTGGTGTGCCCAACCGGGACAAGGCACGCTTGGCGACCATCATCCTGCAGCATTTGATTGCTTCCGGGCGGGATTTCAATTCGATGATCGTCTATCAGAACATGAGCGAGTTACCCCGCCCGGATCTGAGTCGACTCACCAATGCCGCCAATGACATGATCGATTCGCTGGACGCGACGGATGATTTCCAGCGCAAGCTGTTGCGGCGCGTGAATGCATGATTGACCTCAGCCCAGCCCAAGCCGCTTCCCGCATCACGACGCTACTCAAAACATCCGAGAGCCAGACCCTCGAATTCAAGCGCGTGTCGGGCAAGATGGTCGGCAAGGCGCTGGAGACGATTTGCGCCTTTGCCAATACCGAAGGCGGCGTGCTGGTGCTCGGTGTCGGCGATCCGGCCACGAGCAGCGGTGCCACACGGCTGCATGGCGTGCAGGAAAACCCCGAAGCCATGGATGAACTGCGGCGCAAGACCCTCACGCAATTGAATCCAGCCGTCGAGCGGCTGCACTGGCTGCGCCTGCCTTGCACGCTGAACACGGGTGAGGCCGGACACGTGGTGCTGTTGCGCGTGGAGAAGAGCGACAAGGTGCATTCCATCGTCGATGACGGCACCTGGACACGCATGTCGGCATCCAACCGCGAGATGACGGCGGCCGAGATCGCCGACCTGCACTACCGGCGCGGCGTGCGCAGCGCGGTCAGCGAGCCGGTACCGGTGGCGCTGGAATTGCTGGAGACGGATGCCTGGCGCCGCTTTGTCGGCGCTCGCGGGCTCAGGTCGGGCAGCTTCGCCGAGCAGTTGCAGCGCATCGGCCTGGCCCTCAAGGTAGGGAGCGAATTGCAGCCCACGCGCGCGGCGGTGCTGCTGTTTGCCGATGAGCCCGGCAGCCTGTTGGCTGCCCACGACACGCGTGCCGACATCCGGCTCATGGTCTATGACGGCAAGGCGGCGCTGCCCGGCGCCACGCCCAACCTGCGCAAGGCGGCCAAGACCCTGCGCGGCCCGCTGATCGACCAGATCGACGCAGCCGTGAAGACGGTGCTGGACGAACTGGCGCAAGGATTGACGCTCTCGGGCAGCGGCTTCAAGACGCGCCACGTCTACCCGGAACGGGTGGTGAAAGAGGCCATCGTCAATGCGGTGATCCATCGCGACTACCGCTTGAACCGCGACATCTTCATCCGCATTTTCGACGACCGGATCGAAGTGGAAAGCCCCGGCGTGTTCCCCGGCAACATCACGTCGGCCAACATTGGCCGCGCCGGCTCGAAGGCGCGCAACCCGCTGGTGGCGCAAAACCTGCGCGAGTTCCCCGTGGCGCCGAACATCGACGCCGGCGAGGGCGTGAAGATGATGTTCGCCGAGATGTCCGCGGCCAAGCTCTATCCACCGCAATACAGCCAGAACACGGAAGCGGCGGTAGAGAGTGTCACGGTGACCTTGCTGAACCTGGTGCGCCCCACGGTCTGGAACGAGGTGAGTCACTGGATTGAACGCAACGGGCCGATTGCCAACGCACAACTGCGGGAAATCGCCGGGCTGGACACGCTCGCTGCGTCCAAGCAACTGCGCGCATGGGTGGCGCAAGGGGTGCTGATGGCACTGCCTGCGGCGTCCCGCCAGCAGGCGCGCTACACCTTGCCGAATCGGCTCCAGGCAGGCGGGGATTCATTATCTTTGGGCTTGGATAATGAAACGGAAGATTGAAAACAGTCGATAAAAATCAACGTATTAAGCTTTGCTTCATTTTCTCCGGGCACCAAAGCGGCAGCCGGTTTCATTATCCGATGGCTAGGATAATGAAACGCGCCGACAGAAAAAACCTCGACGAGACAATCGCTTGGACACCATGCCATTATCCGGGCAGCCGATTTGGAGTTTCGAACGCGCACAACGCCACTGGACCGGCTTGGGGGCGCCGCAACTCCTCGACCAACCGCTGACGGCATTCTTCGCCTCCCGCCAGTGTCCGGGCTCAGCCATCCGCGCCGCCATGGACTGGGCCCTTGCACAGGCAAGCGCACAGCGGGCCGTTGTCGGCGGCTTTCATTCGCCGCTGGAGCAGTCGGTACTGCATCTGCTACTGGAAGCACGCAGCCCGGTGGTGGCAGTGCTGGCGCGGCCGGTGGGTGATGCTCGTCTGAAACCCGAGTGGGAAACAGCCATCGCCGGGGGCAGCATGGCCGTAGTGAGTTGCAGCACCCAAGCCTGTCCGCGCCGGTGTGAAACTGGTGCAAATCAGCCGACATAAAACTGGAGTGCTGTGGTCCTTGAAATGATGTGAGGGTCATGCGCGCCGAAGGCGCAAGCGGACGCCCCGCTGGCGATCAGGAGGCCAGCGGAGGCGAAAATCCGTCAGGAAAGGGGATCAGAACTCGGACTGATCGCGCATGCGGTAGGAATTGCCCTCGA
>Ga0208244_100433_pt1 | contig 41396 bp, 34 predicted proteins | sample SubbioCR12Aug_5A_FD_184828 | JGI IMG/M metagenome (GOLD analysis project Ga0208244, IMG submission 184828) | Serpentinite rock and fluid subsurface biosphere microbial communities from McLaughlin Reserve, California, USA - CR12Aug_5A (SPAdes) | ecosystem: Environmental > Terrestrial > Deep...
GGGCTTCCGCCTGGTCGCTGAACTGGCATCCGTGCTGGGCGGCGCAGTCGGCGCCTCGCGCGCCGCGGTGGACGAGGGCTACATCCCCTACGCCAACCAGGTCGGGCAGACCGGCAAAGTCGTCTCACCCGATTTATACATCGCGGCGGGCATTTCCGGGGCCATCCAGCACATGTCGGGCATGCGCTCGAGCAAAGTCATTGTAGCCATCAACAAGGACGCCGACGCGCCCATCTTTGCATCAGCCCAATACGGCGTGGTCGGTGACCTGTTCACGATGGTCCCGGCCCTGACCGAAGCGTTTAAGAAGAAATTGGGCAAATAGGGATACCAATCTTGCAGCATGTCATTTCGAGCCGCGTAGCGGGGAGAAATCTTACCCGCTCATGTATAAAGATTTCTCCTCGCTATCGCTCGTCGAAATGACAAAAGTAATGTAGGGCGAGATAATATCTCACCCTACATTTTTTAACCGGGTCGCGCTCAACCCGCCCGCAAACTCCCTAACGCAAAATTAACAAACAGCAAGTAAGATAGGGAATATACAACGGAGGAGCCGTATGCGAGATTTGACCAACGAACTTGTTGAATTTATCCGCCGCACCTCGACCGACCTGCCCAAAGACGTGGAGGAACGCCTGAAGGCCGCGGTGGAGAAGGAAGCCCCCGGCTCGGCGGCGCGCGGCGCGCTGGAAACCATCCTGAAAAATATCGAGATGTCGCGCGCCAACTCGACTCCCATTTGCCAGGACACCGGCACGCCGATTTTCTACGTCCACTACCCCGAAGGCTGGAGCACGCGCAAGCTGCGCCAGATGATTCGGGACGCGATGGTCGAGGCGACCAAGAAGTCTTACATGCGCCCGAATGCGGTCGACGCCATCTACGACCAGAACAGCGGCAACAACCTGGGCGGAGAGGATTTCCCCTATATCCACTTTGAAGAAGTCGATGCTGACCAGCCCCTGACCATCGAGCTGATGCTCAAGGGCGGCGGCTGCGAGAACGTCGGGCGGCAGTATTCCCTGCCTGCCAACGACCTGGGCGCGGGCCGCGACCTGGCCGGGGTGCGCAAGGTGGCCCTGGATGCCGTTCAAAAGGCCCAGGGACAGGGCTGCGCGCCGGGCATTTTGGGCATCGCCATCGGCGGCGACCGGGGTTCCTCGTACATCAAATCGAAGGAAATCCTGTTCGGCAAAATCGGCGAACGCAACGCGGACCCTGAAATCGCCGCGCTCGAAGAACGCCTGACCGACGAATCGAACCAGATGGGCATCGGCCCGATGGGTTTCGGCGGCCAGACAACGGTCATCGACACCAAAATCACGGGCATGCACCGCCTGCCCGCCAGTTATTTTGTCTCGGTCTCGTACATGTGCTGGGCCTACCGCCGCCGCAAGATGACGGTCATGGGCGAGGAAGTTATTTACGATTGACAGACAGTAGACGGTGGACGATAGACCGGTAACGGCGAACAGCCCGACGGTCCACGGTCCGCCGTCAACAGTCAGCTTGGAGAGAATCCCGATGAAAGAAATCAACCTGCCTGCCAGCGATGAAGTCATCCGCGAATTGCGGGTCGGCGAACCGGTACTGCTCAACGGCGTGATGGTCACCGGGCGCGACGCGGCCCACAAGTGGCTGATGGACACCTTCATCAAAAAGACCCGCGAACCCAAAGGCGACGACCTGCAGGTTTACGAAGAACTCAAACGCCTGCTGAACGGTTCGGTCATTTACCACTGCGGGCCGGTCGTGAGTGGATTGGATACCGGCGACTATAAATTTGTCGCCGCCGGGCCGACCACCTCCATCCGCGAGGAGCCGTACCAGGCCGATGTGATGAAGCATTTCAACGTCAAGGGCGTGATTGGCAAGGGCGGCATGGGCGCGAAGACGCTCAAAGGCTGCCAGGAAACGCCCGGCGTTTACCTGCACGCCATCGGCGGGGCGGCTTCGTTCATCGCCCAGTCGGTCAAAAAGGTGCTGGGAGTCTACAAACTGGAATTCGGCACGCCCGAAGCGTTCTGGGTCATCGAAGTCGAGAAGTTCCCGACCGTCGTGACCATGGATTCGCACGGCGGCAGCCAGCATGCCGTCGTGGATGATTCGTCCAAAAAGGTGCTGGAGGATTTGCTGGCCAGACCATATTGAGAGAATAGAGATTAGAGAGTGGAGAGCAGACAAACAGTGATTCAAAATCTTCACGAATAAAAAGCCCTTGCATCTTTTTCCAGAGACGAGGGCTTTTTATTCACTTTTTTGCCCACCCTTTGATACCGCTGTTAAGTTGGCCGGTGCATTTTTGTGGGAATGCTATTCGCTCAATAACCAGTTACCATAAATCGCTTGTTCCAGCGCGTCCATAATGATTTTATCTGCTTGGCTTTCACTCATTCCAGAAGGAATTTTTGGATTAGAGTAATAGAAGCCAACAGACCCGCATGTAAAATCTAGTCCTGGATACTGCAATGCTAATTCTTGCTTGGCGCGAACACAATTTTCTGCAAGGTTGTTTTCAGCAGGAACGCGAATATTGCTAATAGATATACTGACAGGCGAAGTACCATAATTGTTTACACCGACAGGGAATTCAACAATATAACAACGGTACGCGCTTGAATATGTGGATGCGTCTTTTGGATTCTTGAGCATATATCCTGAAAGAGAGTTTTGAACATTGCCCGCAATAAGCATAACGCCGTTCAAATTCCAATCTCGTGTATCTGGCAATTGGGCGCAAATCTCAATGTTGGTAGAAGTCTCGTTCTTTTGAACATTGATTAAAGTCATTGTTACGTTTCCTACTTGAACTGAATTACCGCTCAATTGGGCATTTCCAACGACAATTTTCAACCAAACTACATTACCATCACCAGATACTGTTTGCCCATTAGCATTTTGTAATCTGTAATGAACTTCGTAAACTCCATCGGTATCAGGAACTTTGAAATTTGCTGAAATTTCTACAGTTTCGCCTGGACTTACAGATTTTGGCAATTTGATTTGATATGGCTCGTTCAGATTTTTGCCTAACGGATGCATAGAGTCAGTCACAACCAGAGAGTAATCCGTTGTCCATGTAGTTGAGCCATTATTCTGAAGTATCCATATCTTTGTGAAAACTACACCTTTCTCGACTTTTGTTCCATCGGGATAATTTTCACTGACGAAGTGCGCTATATCCACTATTGAAGGCTGTGATGATGAGTTTACAGTTGTGGTAGGCTGTACTGTCGCCGTTGGTGCTTGTGTTGGTAAAGGCGGTGTAGCAATAGGATTTTCAAAACTGGATGTGGGCGTTTGTTCAATAGGCAAAGTTGGTGTAGGGGTTAAACTTTGCGCTGGCAGATTAGAGACCACCATAAACACAATTAGGGCTGTTGTTAACAAGCCACCACCAATGAGGTAATACAGGTTTTTCATAGGGATTCTCCTTGAAATGGGTTTGACGCCATTTTCGGTTGAATCGCCAACCTGCGCAACTGTGGAATCTACCTGGCCATCACTGGTAACATTACCTGTGGATTCCCACAGGTGGCTTTCTGAAAGTTTCAAAAATGTTTCTGTGCGAGAAGTTACCCCTAATTTGGAATAAATATTACCCAAATGAAATTCTACTGTTCTATTAGAAATGCCAAGATCTAAAGCAATCTGTTTATTGCTTTTCCCCTGCAATAAAAGTTTGACAACATCTTTTTCGCGCTCGCTGAATTGGTTACTGTCAATACTCATTTTTCACTTTTGTTTGGACTATGCATTAGCGTCTAACGGCTTATCTCTAACCTTCCCCATCATTTTAGCAAAGACCCCGGCCTGTGTCGCCTGACAATTGTCACGAAACCGGACGGGGTTTTGTCGCTGGCTTGCCGGTTTTTACGTTTTGAACAAGGTCTTATCCTTGCTGGTCAAAATACGTCCAACCGTCCAACTCTGGCGGCTGGATGCCCAACTGGGTCAGAATCGCCATCAGTTGGGAGCGGTGTTCGGTGGCATGATTAATCGCCTGGGTCAGGAGGATGGTTTTCGGCACGTCGCGCGGCTCGCCCTCCCAATCGACCCGGACGGTGTCGCCGGGCTGAACCTTCAACGCCCACTCGATTAAGCCTTCGCCGCTCTGGCGGGCGGATTCGGTCATCTCGGCAATGGTCATCGGCGGCGCGCCTTCGGGGCGGCGGTAGCGCTGGCCGGTGCTGATGCGCGAAAGGTACGACTTCTCGGCCAGGACAATATGTTCGAGGGTGCTGTGAATCGAGCCAAAAGTGCCGGTCAGCGTGGCCTGCAATTGCTCAGCGGACAGGGACGCACACTGTTCGAGCAGGCGCTGGTTGGCCCACAGGTTATGGCGGAACAGGGTGGTCAGGGTATCGGCGGGGTTTGTCATCTTGTCTCCTTCTCAAGGTTTTCGGACATTATACATCCGGATTCCCGCGGCCAGACACACTGTTGGGTCAACCGTGAAAGACCACCTGGTGCCCAAGCATTTCGTCACGTTCGTTGTAGTCAAAGCGGGCTGAGAAAATTTTTCCCGCATCCAGCCAGTCTAAAAACAACAGGTCGCTCGGCCAGAGCGGCAGGGAACGCAGGTCGCCATCCGCGACCCATTTCAGGTTGCCTTCGTTCGATTCGCCAATTTCCCCGCTAAAATCGTCGCTGGTGTAGACCCACACGTACCAATCTTCATTCTTGAAACCGGCAAAGACCAGCAGTCCGCCATAGCGCAGGTTGCGAATTTCCAGCCCCGATTCCTCGCGCACCTCGCGGATGGCGCAGGCTTCGGGGCTTTCGCCCGGCTCCAGTTTGCCGCCCAGGCCGTTCCACTTGCCTTCGTGAATATCCTGCACCTTCTTGACGCGGTGAATCATCAGCGTCTGCCCGGCGCGTTTGAGATAGACCAGAGTGGCGAGTTTCATAGGCCTCCCCAAAATGCTCCCGGCCCCTGCCCGGGGTTTGTCACACCTGCTCCAGCCATTCCCGGGTCGAAGCGATAATCTGTTCGCGCAGCGGGTAGCCGTCGAATCCGCCCGCCTCCATGCCAAGCAGCAGGCTGCCCAGCACCGGCGGCGCATCGAGGCGGATGATTTTGGCCTTTGGAACAGATGCCAAAATAACATCGCGCATCGGGTCGCTGATAAGCGCACCGCCATCGAAGACACTGCCCGATTGCACCACCTCGACTTCTTCATCTTCGAGATTTAATTGACGAATAACAGCCACCGCCAGGTGTCCCAACTCCCGGCCTGAAAAACGGATGACGCGCAGCGCGGCCTCGTCCCCGGCTGCGGCGGCCTCAAAGATTTTGATGGCCATGGCCGGGTACAGGTGATAATAGCCGTTCGATAAGCCTTCCATCAGGTCGATTTCGCTTTTCGCGCCGGTCGCTTCCAGGAAGATTCTGGTCAGGGCGGTCGGCGGGTTGCGCTTAATCCAGGCATAACTGACTTCCTGCAAGGCCGAGCCAACGATTTCGATACCGCCGCCATACTCGCCAAAATATGTGCCGTTGCCGACAATGCGGCCCTCGCGGCCCTGGCGGTCGCGTCCGCGCGCGTTGACTCCCGACCCGGCAGTGACGTTGACGCCCCAGCCGTGGGTTGTCCCGGCCATCAGGCCGTTGACGCCGTCGTTGACAACTTCCAACGGGCAGGCCAGGCCTGTGGCTTCCTTGATGCAGGCCAGGTGATCTTCCAGTTCCGAAGGCCAGTCGTACCCGGCGATTCCGAACCCCGCCCCGGCAATTTGCGCGGCGGAAACCCCGACCATTTGCGCCGCCTGCGCGAACGCCTCACGGATAGCCTGCGTCGTCACCTCGTAGCCGCGTCCCTGGTGGTTGCCGCCGCCGCTGTGTCCAAAGCCGAGGCAGCGGCCCTGGTCGTCCACAATCAGGGCGTGGGTTTTGCTCGAACCGACATCAATTCCCAAAAAATAACCCATTATTCACCCCGTAACAAATCGCGCAAAGCCCTGTACCCGATGACTTGGATGCCCTCGTTCTTGATGAAATCCTTAACCTCGCGGCTCATCATGGCGTTGTAGTTTGCCACCCGGCTGGGCCAGTCGGGGCAGATGGCGCGCAGTTCGGGCGTGTCGGTCGAGGGGTGCAGCACCAGGTAGGTGATGCCCGGCTCCAGGCCGGACAGGATTTTCTTGGTCAGGCCGATGTGGTCGGCGGGGTCGTCGAGCGGCAGGCTGTCGAAGCGGTCAACCAGCGGGACGCCCTGCGCCTCGACCTGCTCGATGAGTTCTCCCAGGCCTTCGGCGACCTGGGTTTCGTAGCCCATCCAGGTTGCCATTTCGGCGCTATTGCGCGGCAGCATAAACGGGACTTTGGCCTTTGTCGCCGTTTCGATGTAGGCTGGCAGCAACCGGGGGTGCAAAATCGTCAGCATATGCGCGTCGATGTGAGTCGGGTCGACGCCGAATTGCAGCGCCCGGTCGTACTGGGCCTGCACCTCGACCCGCACAAAGTCAAGCTCTGCGCCAGCCTGGATGGGGGCGGCCAGGCGGTGAAAAAAGCCTTCGTCGTCAAATAGTCCACTGGCGCGGTCCACCGTACTGATGGGCGACCAACGGTAGGCATCCCACTCCGAAGTCAGGGTGGCGTGGACGCCCATATCCACATCCGGGTGCGCCCGGCACCATTCGGCAGTGGCCGGGAACCAGGGGCACGGAACCATCGTCGCGCCGGATGAAATCGTGCCGAAATCCCACAGGTCGGCAAAGGCGTCCAGCGATGCCTGGCACATGCCAATATCGTCGGTGTGGATGATGACCAGTTTGTCGTCGTCTGAATAGCCAAGTTTTTTTAAGACAGGGTTGGGTTTCATGGGGCCTCGTTTGTTGGTGATTGGTGATTGGTTATTCGATAACTCGATATTCGAGGTTCGAATTATCGAATATCGAGCATCGCCTTATCGTCTCACGCTTTTCTGCATCTCAATAATCTCATCTTCCCAGGTATTCTCATCCGCGCTTGGGATTCTGCCCTCGCGCTCCATCGATTCGAGCACCTGGGCCATGCCCGCTTCGAGCGAGACTTTCGGTTGGAACTCTGGCACGTCGCGCATCAGTTTTTCGGGGCTGTAGAAGACGTGGTGGGCAAAAATCTCGTCGGTGATGCCAAAGCCGGGAATATCGAAGGTTTTCAGGTTCTCGAATGGCACGCCGACCAGTTCCACCTCGCGGCCCAGCACTTTCATGGCGGTGCGATGATAGTCGGCCCAGGTGACGAACTCGCGGCGGATCATGTTATAGGCCTGGCCGAGGGCCACCGGTTTGGTCAGCACGTTGGCGAAGGCCAGGGCGGCATCATCGACGTGCAGGTGCTGGTGCAGGGCATTGCCATCGCCGCAGACCAGGATGGGCTTGCCCTGGCGGATGCGGTCGATCCAGGTGAAATCCCAGGCCACCTGGCGGACGAGTCCCTGCTGGGGGCCATAGGTGGTCGAGGGCTTGATGATGACGACCGGGAATTTCTCGCGGTACCAGGCCTCAAGGTAGAGCGCATCGGCTTCGGCTTTTGCCCGCGCGTAGCCGCTAATCGGCCTGAGCGGGTGGTCTTCGGTGATGGGCATCCAGTCGGATTCGATGCCGTAGGTGCAAACGGTCGAGCAATGCACGAAGACGCCCACTCCGCGAAAGGCCCGCAGGCTGGAGGCGGCATCCTCCGCCGAGAAGCAAATCATGTCGATGGCCGCGTCGAACTTTTCGGCCTGCATCGTCTGTTCGAAATTTTCGCGCTCGTGCCGGTCAATCACCAGCAGCCGCGCTCCATCCGGGACGGGCCTGCGCGTGCCGCGATTAATGCAGGTAACCTCGTGCCCCTGCTCAAGCAGGAGTTTGACAAAACTTTCGCTAATATTGCCGGTTCCACCAACGACGCCGATTTTCATAATCGCTCCCAATTCCTAAAAATAACGAACCGCGAAGCCCGCCAAGCGCGCAAAGAAAGGCTTTAAAACTTGGCGTTCTTTGCGCGCTTGGCGGTTCGAATAATCTTTTAAGCAAAAAACTGCGGCAGGTGCGCTTTGTTGGTTTCGAGCAGGTCATCCAGCACAGCCTGGATTTTGTCCGCTTTCGGGCCGAGCGGGTTGACCAGCAGGGCCTCGTAGGCGGCCTTGCGGTCGCCGTGGACCGCCGCCTCGACCGTCAGCAGTTCGTACATCTTGACGGCAGAGACCAGCCCAAACTCGGACATCGGCAGGTTGGGCGCAGAGATTGGCTTAATTCCGTCACGGTAAACGTTGGCAGGCAGTTCCACGACCCAATCGGCGGGAATGCCTTCGATTGCACCGTTGTGGCGCACGTTGACCACATGAACCTGTCCCAGGTCGTTGTAATGCGAGTTGATGACCTTGGTCGCCAGGGTCGAGTACCAGGCCCCGCCGCGCTTCATCAGGTCGGCGGGCGGCTCGACCAGGTTCGGGTCGGCATACTGCTTGAGCAGGTCTTCCTCGATGGCGATGACTTCATCGGCGCGCGAGGGCGGCCATTTTTCCTGCGCCTTAAGTTTTTTGTCGGTGTAATAGAAATATTGCAGGTAGTAGTTCGGAATCATGCCCAGCGTCTCGACCGTGCGCACGTCCCATTCGGGATGCTCCTGCTTTTTCAGGTCTTCGACAAAAGCCGGGAAGATGTGCGGCCACATTTCCTCGCCATCGACCTTGAATCCGCGGTGCCAGGTGAGGTGGTTGAGGCCGAGGGTGTTCAGTTCGGCATGGTCAGGGTCGATTTTGATGCCCAGGGCCGGTTCGAGGCGCTCGATCATGCTCATTTTGGCGGTAATGCCGACGTTGCAAACGCCGACCGAGGGCACATCTGCCGCATAGCGGAACAGGGCCTCGGTCACGATGCCGGATGGATTGGTGAAATTCGCCAGCAGCGCGCCCGGCGCGCCGACTTCCTTCAGGTCCCTGGCAATGCCCAGGATGACCGGGACGGTACGCAGGGCCTTGGCCATGCCGCCCACGCCGACAGTTTCCTGTCCGATGAGTCCATGACGCAGGCCAAGATACTCGTCGTTGCGACGGGCAGGCATCATGCCGACCCGCAACTGGGTGACGACATACGAAGCGCCGCTGATGGCCTCGCGCTGGTTGGTGCTGAGCACAACCTTGAAGGGATTGCCCCTGGCCGCCACAATCCGCTGGGCGAACCCGCCGACAATATCGAGCCGTTCGGGGTCGATGTCCATCAGCCACAGTTCGGTGACGGGCAGGGTGTCGAGCCGGTCGATAAAACCGGTCACAATTTCGGGGGTATAGGTGGAGCCGCCACCAATGACTGTAATTTTCATTTTTTCTCCTTACTCGACTGCATTTTCCCGAATCACACCTGCGTACCATTTGGCGCTGTCTTTGAGCGTGCGCTTGAGGGTGTCGTAATCGACGCGAATCAAGCCAAAGCGTTTGGTAAAACCGTGGCCCCACTCGAAATTATCCATCAGCGACCAGACGAAGTAGCCGCGTAGTTCGACGCCGTCCTGCATGGCCTTATGCACCTGGATAAAGTGTTCGCGCAGGTAAGATTCGCGGCGCGGGTCGTGGATGGAACCATCAGCGGAGACTTCATCTTTAAACGAGGACCCGTTTTCGGTAATGTAGAGCGGCGGGAGTCGGTACTCGCGGTTGATGCGGGTCAGCAAACGGTAAAAGGCCGGGGCGTGCACCTCCCAATTCATTTCCGTATATTCCGCACCTTCGGGGCGGACGCGCTCACCGCTGACATCGACCAACTGGCGCGAGTAATAGTTGACGCCCATAAAATCGAGTTTTTGGCTGATGAGCGCCATGTCGCCCGGCTGCACTTGCGGCCGATTCTCGGCAGCCTTTTCCCAACCGGCGGGCGGATAATGTCCCTTAAAAATCGTGTCGAGGAAGAGAATGTCGCCGCCCTCCTGCCAGGTTTTCTCGGCAACGGCTTTGTTTTCGGGGGTGTCCTCGGCGGGTTCGACCGGCCACAGGCTGAGCACGATACCCGCCTGCAAATCCGCATCGACACTGCGAATGGCCTGGACACTCAATCCGTGCGCGACCAGGATATTATGCGCGGTTTGCAGGGCGATTTTTTCATCTTTGATGCCGGGGGCGTGTTCGCCCCACAGGTGACCGGCAAAAGCGGCCACGAGCGGCTCGTTGAAGGTGGCCCAGTGCTTGACGCGGTCGCCCAGGCGTTTGACCATCACGGCGGTGTAATCGGCAAAATAATGGGCGGTATCGCGGTTGCGCCAGCCGCCCTTGTCTTCAAGGGCTTGCGGCAGGTCCCAGTGATACAGGGTCAGGAAGGGCAGGATGTTGGCCGCCAGCAGGCGGTCGACCAGCCGATCGTAAAAATCCAGCCCTTTGGTGTTGACCGGCGCGATGCCGTCGGGGATGACCCGCGGCCAGGAGACCGAAAAGCGATAGCCTTTCAGCCCGAGTTGGCGCATCAGGTCAATGTCTTCGGGATAGCGGTGATAGTGGTCGCAGGCCGTGTCGCCGGTGTCGCCGTTGGTGGTTTTTCCGGGCGTATGACTGAAACGGTCCCAGATGGACTCGCCCTTGCCGTCTTTGTCCCAGGCGCCTTCGATTTGATACGAGGCGGTTGCCGCGCCCCAGATGAAATTGGATGGAAAACGATGGATGGTCATATTTACCTTTCAGTTGTTCGAAATGGTCAATTGCAAACGATGTTCAAGGGGGTCAAGGACGTTCGCAATCTCTTTTTCAATATCGGGATTTTGTTGGCTGTAGAGCGCGTTCCAGATATGGCCAATTGCAATGCTGAGCTTATCTTCCACTAATCCCCAAAGCCGCAACTTTCTGAAAGACCGCCCGGTCATGATGGCTTCCACAACGGGAGAAAACTCGGTCTCTTCTTTCACTTTTTGCAATGCTTTCATGTTTGCGGGTAAAACCGAAGACTGGATATTGTTCTTGAATTGCACGTCAGATGAAGCCAGGTGCGCAATCAAGGAAATCGCGTATTTTTCCATATCTGGAGAAATATGTTTCCATAGCACCAGGTTTGAACCGCCTACGAAATTGACTCCCGGCATGGCTACCATTCCAAATCTGTCGTGGTATTCAGAGTTTTTTATTCTGTAAAGCATACTGCTATTCCGCAGGGTTACGGCTGCCTGTCCTTGCAAAAAGGTGTTAAAACAATCGGCATCATCAAGTTCGTGGGCCGCTGGCGGCAGGTTTTTATGCAGGGAAAAATAAGTTTTCATACCCAGACGTGTCTTTGGGTCGCTGAAAAGCAAAGTTTGGCCATCTTCTGAGATAAAGTCACCGCCATAACTCCAAACCCAATTGGCTATATTGTGCAAACTGGCCCTCGATGAAAGTTTTGTCGGCATAGCCAATGGGATTTGGTTGCCTGCAATGCGTAATTTTTCGACGGTTTCATGCAATTGCTCCAAACTGTCAAAAGCGGTCTGTTCATCCACGCCAGCCTTTTCCAGCAGGTCTTTTCGATAGTAGAGCATATAAGCATCCAAAAACCAGGGTATACCAAGAATACCTTCACCCGTTTCAGAGTTCACTGTCTTCCAGGCAGCGCTGTGGAAATCGGTTGCCCCGCCAATTTGCATGAGTTCAGTTGCGGTAAATGGACGCAATCCGTCTGTTGCTTCCAGGCTGCCCATCCATGTAGTGCCCACTTGCGAGAGTACCGGCCCATGTTTGTAAAGCACAATTTTCATCATCTCGGCCCAGGCATCGGTCCAATCAATTACTGAGCAGTGAATACGCATCCGCATTTTTTCTTCCAGAGAGCCAAGCAAGAGACGAAACTCTTTCTCAGGCTCATCCGAAAAATTGTTAATGGATATTTCAAGTTCGGCCATAATGTGTCCTCAGAGACATTTTTTCAAGATGGTTCAAACAAGACACCCACACGACTGGCGGATGGTCAATTCGGTGGGAAGCAATATCTCGCGCTCGACCGTTTCGCGCCGTACCAGGCGCACCAGCAGGTCGGTGGCTGTCCGCCCGACTTGCTCGGTCGGGGCATGGATGGTGGTCAGCGGGGGCGTCAGGTGACGCGCCAGCGGAATGTCGTCGAAACCGATGATTTTGACATCTTCGGGAATGCGCAGCCCGGCTTCGCGCAGGGCAGACATTGCGCCGATAGCCGCCAGGTCGTCGCCGCTGAAAATGGCGTCGAAGGCCAGTCCGCTATCCAGCAGATCGTGCACGGTTTGTTCAGCGCGGCGACTTGTAAAATCACCTGGCGCAACCAGGGAAGGGTCAAAGGGGACGCCGTACTTTTCGAGCGCGAGACGGTATCCGCGTTCACGCCAGCCTGAATCCTCGTTATCTTCCGGGCCGCTCAGGTACAGGATGCGTTGGCAACCATGCGCTTCAATCAGGTGTTCGACGGCCAGGAAAGCGCCCTTTTTGTTCTCGACAGTCACCACCGGAATATCCAAGCCCTCCGGCGCGGTTTGGTGCAGGAAGACAACCGGGAAGCCAATGCTGCCCAGCCGCTCCAATTCGGCCTGTTCCATGCTGCCGATAAAGACCAGCAGGCCGTCGGTATTGTGTTCGCCGAGGGTGTGGCGGCGCATGTCGGGTTTTTTGTAGGCGGTGGTATGGATGAGCAGGTCGACCCCGGCTTCGCCTGCCGCCGCTTCGATGCCGCGCAGCATGGGCGCAAAAAACTCGCCGCTGATTTCAGGCACAATCAGCCCGAGCGTGTCTGTGCGCTTGCTTGCCAAAATCCGGGCTGCCGCGCGCGGGACGTAATTCAGTTCTCGAATGGCATCCATGACGCGCTGGGCCGTTTCAGGAACCACCGGCGATTTGCCGTTCACCACCCGGCTGACAGTGGCAATCGAAACCCCGGCCAGGTCGGCGACATCCTGGATGGTGGCGGAATTGTTATGGGTGGCGGGTGATTCCATGATTTCCTCTCTATGTAAGCGCTTACATAGATAAGTATAAACGCAAATCCCCCATTCGTCAACAGATTTTTCGGTTTACGCGCCTTTCATACCAAACAAACGCGAGACCAGCGGGTTGGGCCTGACGCCGATTTCATAAATCAGCACCGGCACCAGCAGCGCAAACGGGTAAACCAGCAGCGGCGTGTACAGGCTGCCGCCAATCAGCAAATCCAGTTTGCCGGTCAAATACGACTGCACCGGGTTGTGGAAAATTAAAATCAAGATGGAAATGCGCCCCATATACGAGAAAAAACTGACCAGCCAGCCGGGGCCGCGCGCCAGTTGCGAGGAAAGCGCCAGCACCAGCACAATCCCGGCCAGGGCCTCGGCGGTGTTAATCAGCAAGTCGTCCCAGCGGCGCAGGCTCATATCGACCCGGGCCGGGAAAAACCAGGCCAGCGCAAGCAGCAGTCCCGCCGAAAGCAGCAAGACCCAACGCGACTCGAACCAACCCTGCGGCACATTCCGATAGACCTCGCCCCCCAGGATGAAGAAAAACCCGCCGACCAGTGCCAGGTCGAGGCTAAAGGGCAGCCCCTGCAGGGTGACGCTGCGTCCGAACAGGCCCAGGTCAAACGACAGGAACCAGCCAATCGTCCACACGCCTGCTGCCTGCATCAGCGCCAGTCCCAGCCAGCGCGGCCAGGGTGAAGTGAAACGCCCCACCAGGCGATAAAAGCCAAAAGCGGCCAGGTTCATCGTGAACAGGGCCGGCAGGAACCACATCACCGTCCAATCCAGGTAAAAGCCGTTGGCGTAAAACGATTTGAGAATCCGCGACCAGGCAATTTCAAGCCCCATCTTGCCCAGGAAAATTTCGAAAAAATAAATCAGAAAAATGGTGAAAAAATAAGGCAAAAGCAGGCCGTCGAAGCGTTTTTTGAGCAGGCTGCCAAAACCGGTTTCGGGCTTGAAAAACATGCCCGAAAGGAAAAAGAACATCGGCATGTGAAAGGCATAAATCAATTGGTGCAGGAAGGGCGCGAAAGACCCCAGGCTGTTGTGCGCCAGCACCACCAGCAAGATGCCAAGCCCTTTGGCAATGTCAATCGAGACGATTCTTTGGGACATGCAGGCTTTCTCCAGGCTGGAAGTTAATCGCCAAACGGGAAGGTGGGCATGCCCTCGACACCCGTCGCCACGCGGAACAGGCCACCCGAAGCCAGGAACGCCGCCAAACCATCCGCGTCCAACCCGATGCGGGCCGAGGTGACGTAGAGCGTGTTCCGCTGCGAGCCGCCAAATGCGCACGAGGTGACGTTCTTGGCCGGGAAGTTGATTTTCTCCACCAAATCGCCTTTTTCGGCGTCCCAAACGGTGATGGCCGCGCCGCCCCACATGCCCACCCACAGGCGGCCACCCAGGTCGGAGGTCATGCCGTCGGGCCAGCCAAGCGATTCGGGAACATCGACCACCACGCGCGGGTTGGCAATTTCGCCGCTAGCGAGGTCATAGTCGTAGGCCATAATTTTGCGGGTGGGCGTGTCGATGTAGTAGAGCGTCTTATAATCCTTGCTCCAGGCCAGGCCGTTCGAGATGCGGACGCCGGTTTTCAGCACCCGCAACCCCCCGCCGGGCGAGAGCGAATACAGTGCGCCGGATGGGTCTTTTTCGTTCATGTCCATCGTCCCGGCCAGCAAGCGCCCTTCGGGGTCGCATTTGCCGTCGTTGAAACGGTTGTGCGGAAGGTGTAGCTCAGGCTGCGCGACCCAGTCAAGTTGCGCGGTATCCAGGCTGAGGGTTGCCAGCCCGTCCTTCATCCCCAACATAATTTTCCCGCTGCGGCAGGGAACGGCGCAGCCGAGCATTTGTCCCACTTCGATGAAGTTATCCTGCCCGGTTTCGGGGTGGTAAGTGTGCAAGCGACCCCTGGGAATGTTCACCCACCACAGGCAGTTGCGCATCTCATCCCAGGCCGGACCTTCGCCCAGTTCGGCCTGAGCATCGAGGAGTAGTTCGGGCGTTGAGATTTTCACGCTAAAACCACCTGCGTTTGTAGAGAATCAAAACGGCTGTCAGGCTGAAGACAGCAGAGATAACCAGAATCATGATAAACGCCAGCCCGCTTTCCTGCCCGGGCAGTGCAACGTTCATGCCGTACAGCGAGGCGATGATGAGCGGCATGTTGAGTACGATGGTCAGCACCGCCAGGGTTTTCATGATATCGTTGACGTTATTCGAGATGATGCTGGCGAAGGCGTCCATAAGACCGGAGAGAATTTCGGCATAGATGCTGGCCATCTGGATGGCCTGCTGGTTTTCGGTCAGCACATCTTCGAGCAATTCCTGGTCTTCTTCGTACTGGTTGAACATTTGCATTCTTTGCAGGCGTTCCATCATCAACTCGTTTGAGCGCAGGGCGGTGGTGAAGTAGGTCAGGCTCTTGTGATATTTGAGCAGTTCGAGCAGTTCCTTGTTCTTGGTCGAGGCCTGCAAACGGTCTTCGATGATTTCGATGGTTTTGTTGATTTCGCGCAGGTGCGCCAGGTAACGGGTGGCGGTTTCGAGCAGGGCGTACAAGACAAACCGATAGCGCTTGGCAGTTCGCAGGCCGCGGTATTTTCCATTACACAGGATGCGGTTGATGTCGTTGTCGGAGCGGCAAATGGTGACGACGAAATTATTAAAAACCAGGATACCCATCGGGATGCTGGTGTAGGGAATATCGGAGGCCGCGCCGTTGTAGTAGGGAATGCGAAGCAGGATGAAGACGTAATCTTCATCGCGTTCGCTGCGCGACATTTCATCAAGGTCGAGCGAATATTGGACGTATTCCGGAAAGACTCCCCACTCTTCCAGTTGGATAATTTCCTCAGGGGTTGGGTCAATCACATTGACCCAACAGCCGTTAACAAATTTATCGAGGACTTGCAGGCCCTGCTCGGTATTCTTGAGGATGGTCAGCATGGGCGGATTCCTTTCTTATTGGTGAGATAAGTCAGAAGAGACGCGCCAAGGCATCCGTCTGACGGTTTTTTGTCCCAGAATAACTGGGAGGCTGACTTTCAGCAGGGTCAGAACGTTCGCCTTCTTTTGACATGCTTGCCTATCCTCCTTTCCTTTTGGTTTCGTAAGACTTGCCAAGTATACGACTTAAATAAAAATGGGGCAACTGTTGCGCCCCAAAACCAACCGTACCGCAGGCTTCAGCCTGCAAAGACCGCCTTCGCTTTCAGGCGAACCGCGAAAAGCGCCAAGGCCGCGAGGTTTTTTTTAATTTTCCCGTAAAGGGAACAACCACCCCACCATACCCTGCCTTCAGCCTGCTTCACTACACAGCCGCCCCGGCTTCTTCGGGCGGGGTGTAGAACTGGCGCTGGTACAACTCGGCGTACAAACCATGCCGGGCCAGAAGGTCGGCATGTACCCCGCGCTCGACAATTTGGCCGTCGTCGATGACCAGCACCTGGTCGGCGTTGCGCACGGTCGACAGGCGGTGGGCGATGACAAACGAGGTGCGCCCCTTCAGCAAAACGTTCAACGCAGACTGAATCAGTTTCTCGGTGCGCGTGTCGATGCTGGCGGTGGCTTCATCCAGAATCAGGATGCGCGGGTCAGCCAGGACGGCGCGGGCGATGGCGATGAGCTGGCGCTGGCCCTGCGAGAGCATCCCGCCACGCTCGCCGACTTCGGTCTGGTAGCCGTCAGGCAGGCGTTCGATGAAGCCGTGGGCGTTGGCCGCCTGCGCCGCTGCGACGACTTCTTCATCCGATGCCGCCAGCCGCCCGTAGCGGATGTTGTCCATAATGGTTCCTGAAAACAGGAAAGGGTCTTGCGTGACCATGCCCATCTGTGAGCGCAAGGAGTGCTGGGTCACTTCGCGCAGGTCGTGCCCGTCGACGCGGATTGCGCCGGAGGAGACCTCGTAGAAACGCGTTAGCAGCCCAATGGCGGTTGTCTTGCCCGCGCCGGTCGGGCCGACCAGGGCAATTGTCTGGCCGGGGGCGGCCTCCAGGCTGACATCTTTCAGCACCAGGCGATTGTCGTCGTAGCCGAAAGAAACGTCCTCGAACTGCACCCGCCCCTCGATGCGCGGCAAGGCGCGGGCGTCGGGCGCATCCGCAATCGTCTGGGGCGTGTCGAGTAACTCGAAAACGCGCTCGGCGGCAGCAAAAGCCGACTGGGCCAGCGTCCACATTTGCGAAACGGTGGCAATCGGGCGAAAGAAGTTCTGCACGTATTGGATGAAAGCCACCACCGTCCCGACCGTGACGAGGCCCAGGATGGCGAGGTAGCCGCCCAGGGCCGCCACCAGCGCAGTCGAGATGGTGGCAAGCACTTCCATGGCCGGGCCGAAAGCGGAGGTGACCGCGTTGGCCGAGACATTGGCGTTGCGGTTGGCGGCGTTGCGCTCTGAAAACTGGCGCACATTGACTTCGGTGCGATTGAAGGCCTGGGCGACTTTTACGCCGCTGACCTGTTCTTCCATTTCCGCCGAGACGTCGCCGATGGTGGTGCGGGTCTTGCGGAAGGCGGTGCGCGCCAGGCCGGAGAAGACTTTGGTCATCAGGAACATGAGCGGCACAACCGCGAGTGAAGCCAGCGCCAGCCGCCAGTCGAGCAGGAACATGGCGACCATGATGCCGACCAGCGCAAACAGCGCGCCAATCATTTGAATCAGCGATTGGCTGATGAACGAGTTGATGGCTTCGATGTCGTTCACCAGGCGGCTCATCAAGTCTCCGGCCTGCTTCGATTCGACGTATTTCAGGTCGAGAGCCTGGACTTTTTCGAAAACCGAGCGGCGCAGGTCGGCCAGCAGTTTCTGGGTCGCCAGCGACATCGAGAAAATCTGGTAACGGGTGGCAACCATGCCGACCACGAAGGTCGCGGCCAGGGCGATGGAGGTCCACAACAGACCGGGCAGGTCACCACCGGTGATGAAGCGGTCGATGGCCAGGCCAATCAGGTAGGGGCCGAGGCCTTGCATGGCCGCGCTGATGACCACCAGCCCAAGCGAAAGCGAGACCATTTTCCAGTAGGGTTTAAGCAGCCGAATCAGCCGCCAGGCCACCAGACCGGTGTTTTTGGCTTTCTCTTCTTCTTTTTCGGCAATCTGCCGCATCATGCCACCGTGCATCATGGGTGAACACTCCTATTTTTTAACGCAGAATCTTATTTCTCGCGCAAAGCCGCAAAGGACGCCAAGAAAACCAAAAAAACTTTGCGCTCTCCCTGGCACCGCCCGCCAGGGCAGGTGTTGCCCCTTTGCGTCTCTGCGTTAGGCTTTTATCCTTCGTCAACCGCCGCAACAATTTCGGCGTGGTCGGCAAATTGGGTTTCGAGAATCTCAACGTACAGTTCGCTGGTTTGCATCAACTCGTGGTGGGTGCCTTCGGCGGCCAGTTTGCCCTGCTCGAGCACCAGGATTTTGTCGGCGTTGCGGACGGTGCTGATGCGCTGGGCAATCACAAACGAGGTGCGCCCCTGCATCAGTTCATCCAACGCCTGCTGGATTTTGTACTCCGTCTCGGCGTCCACCGCGGAGGTCGAATCGTCCATGATGAGAATGCGCGGGTTGAGCAGCAAGGCGCGGGCGATGGCGATGCGCTGTTTTTGTCCGCCCGAAAGGCCGATTCCGCGCTCGCCGACGACGGTTTCGTAGCCGTCCGCCTGTTCGAGGATGAAGTCGTGGGCCTGGGCCGCCCTGGCCGCCGCGGTGACTTCCTCCAGCGTGGCATCAGGCCTGCCATAGGCAATGTTCTCGCGGATGCTGCCGCTAAACAGGGTGGTTTCCTGCAAGACAATGCCAATCTGCTTGCGCAGCGAGTCAGTCGTCACCTCGCGGACATCATGGCCGTCGATTTTGACCGCCCCGTCAGTCACATCGTAAAAGCGCGGAATCAGGTTAATAATCGAGGATTTGCCCGCCCCGGTCTGGCCGAGGATGGCAATCGTCTGGCCGGGTTCGGCGCTGAAGGTCAGTTCGCTGACCACATCCGTCTCGGCGCCGATATAGCGGAAGGAGACGTTCTCGAAATCGACCCGCCCTTGCACCGGCGGCAGTTCGGTCGCGCCGGGTTTGTCCTTGACTTCGGATACGGCGTCCAACACCTCGAAGACGCGCTGGGCCGAGGCTTCGGCACGCGAGAGCATGGCCCCCAACATGCCCATCATAAAGACCGGCATGAGCAGGTAGTTCAGGTAACCGATGAAGGCCACCAGCTGCCCGAGGGTCAGCGTCCCCTCGATGGCCTGCCAGCCGCCAAAGGCCAGCACAGCCACCACGCCCAGGTTCGAGATGAGGAAAATGAGCGGGAAAAAAGTCGCAAACAGGCGGATGAGCTTGATGTTTGAATCCAGCAGGTCGAGGTTGCGGCCATAGAAACGTTCCGATTCGTATGCTTCGCGCGCAAAAGCCTTGACGATGCGCATCCCGGCCAGGTTTTCCTGCAAAACGGTGTTGAGCGCGCCCAGTTTTTGCTGGACTTCCTTCGACATGGGCATGACGCTTTTGACAAAGACGACAAAGATATAGCCGATGGCCGGGAACATGACCAGCAGGATGAGCGTCAGCGCCCAGTTCATGCTGAACAGGATGACCAGTGTGCCAATCAGCAGGATAATGGCGGAGATGAGTTGTATCAGGCCGTTGCCGATGAAGGTGCGCACCAGTTCGACATCCGAGGTCATGCGCGTCATCAGTTTGCCGGTCTGGGCATGGTCGTGATAGGAGAAGGAAAGGCTTTGCAGTTTGCTAAATATCGCATTGCGCAGTTCAAAGGCCACGCCCTGCGAGGCCATTTCGGCCAGGTAGCCTTGCAGGAAGTTGAACACGCCGCGCCCGATGGCAATCAGTACCAGCCAGAGCGCCACCTGCCAGACGACCGCCATTTGCAACGGGATAATGCCGTCGTCGATTAACTGTCCCAACAGGCGCGGGCTGGCCAGGTTGCCGGCATTGACCACCAGCAGGCTGATAAACGCCCCCAGCGAGGCCGCCCAGTAGCGGCCCAGGTAAACAAACATGCGTCGAAGTCCGGTCATGGGGTTCCTTGGGTAGTTTTTGGTCAATGATGGTCGAGCAGGGCGTGTTGGTCGACTGGCGAAGCCGTATCGAGACCGGCCCATATCGAGACCATATCCATCCTATTTTATCCCCCGCCGATGTAGATTTTGTGCGATTTGCATTAGAGAATTGTAAGTGTTTCACGGGAAAGCCGCAGGGGCGGCCCGCCATATGTTAGAAATCGTTCGGTTAATCCTGGTTTTCAAGCAAAAAAGCATCTAAATATGCCCGGAAGGGTCCGCCCTTGTGCACTAGATCACTTTTCTTTTTTGAGATTCGCAATTCCATCAGGCGGGTAACTTCTTTGGTTGACTAGATTTTCAAACTGCACAAATAACGGACTTGGTAATGAGTCCCAGCCGAACCAGCCTAATTCAGCAACTTCGTAATCCGCTGTAAGTTTTGGCTCGCCTGAAGCATAAGACCCGGCCATCCAAAATGTTATGTAGTGTTTTTCATTTGCTTCAAAAAAAAATCATTTGTAGCCGCGATAAATCGCACATCTTTTATTTCGATTCCAACTTCTTCTTGAGTCTCACGAATAGCACATTGTTCTGGCGTTTCACCAAAATCTAAATGTCCGCTGGATGCTGGGGTATCAGCCCGCTTTTCGCTGATGAGTTTTTCGGAAGCGCACAACGCCTTTTTTTGTTCCCTTGGCTTTATACATGGCTATATCGGCATTTTTGAAAAGAACGTCAGCCGTTTCTCCATCTGCGGGATAGATTGCAATACCGATACTGGCCCTTATCGAAAGCGTGGTCCCATTAAATTCGCAGGCTTCGGCAATCCGATTGATCATCTTCCCTGCAAGACGAGTCACGTCGGCTGCTTGCTTGACTTCGAACAACAGGCACACAAATTCGTCGCCTCCCCAGCGGCTGACCATGTCTTCATCGCGTAAAAAAGACTTTAAACGATTTGCCACTATCAACAGCACATGGTCGCCCAGGTCATGGCCATAAGAGTCGTTAATATTCTTGAATTTGTCGATGTCAATAAACAGGACGGCAAGTCCCCAACCGTGCCGTTTTGCCTGAAGCAAGCCTTGGTCGAGAGCCTGTTCAAAGGATACGCGGTTCGGAAGGCCGGTGAGCGCGTCCTGAAGCGCAACAAATTGCGCTTCTTCCGTTTTTACCTGGGCTTCTGACAAATCGTCGCGGGCTTCGGCCAGGTCGGTCTTCGTATCAGCCAGTTCGGTTTCAATGACTATTCTCTCAGCCAATTCTTTGGCAAGTCTGGCGTTAACCAGCTTCAAATCGACGGCTGCTTTCGCAACCTTCTGTTCAACATCTTCATTCTGAACGAGGGCCTGTTTAATAACCTGGGCAGGAACTTTTTCTTGCTGAAGAGCCTTATTTATCGATGTGAGTTCAGTGGCAGCATCTTTGACAGTTTCTTTGATTTTTTCATTTTTCTTAAGCACGCGCCCAAGCGAATCTTTTTTAGCGGATACCTTTTTTTTCAAATCTTTTGATTTCATCAGGTTCTCTCCTTCCGCAGCGCGGGCTGACGGTTTGCGTCAACGGCGGCGGGCGGGGATTCTGCTTGGGAGCAGAAAAAACTCGAAGCCTGCCTGCCCAGGCTGACAGGCCATAAAAAACGGTGAGTCTTGCGCTCACTAACCCAGCTTGCTGGCCTCACGCCTTCCGAGGCGTAGTCGCTGGCAGTTCATTTTCTGCGCCACAGCTCTTATCTGGCGCTCCATCTAGGGCGTTATTTCCGTGGAGCGAGCAGGAAGCTCCGTCGTTCCACGTTCTCCATTCTGCTCAATATCATCGATGAGCGCCTGCATCTCGGCTATTTCTCGGAACTGAGCCTCAATAATCTGATCCGCCAACTCGCGAACCCGTGGATCGCTAATACTCGCGTTTCGTGCATTGTTGATGGCAATTGAGTGGTGTGGGATCATCGACTTCATGAAGCCAACATCCCCGACCAAGGCCTGACTCCTATTCACGAACAACAGGATTATGCTGAGCAGTGCGGCCAAAACTAGAATTGCTATTTTAGTCCCCTTTCCTTTGTACATCGACCACATGAAAGATAACATCACGATGGTCATGACACACCCCATCACCAATGATGCGGTCAGCCGATTTACACTGAACGTTGCGTGGTCAAGTGAGTAGATGAGCTGATACATCAAGAAGAACATGATGAACGTTGAAGTCGCGATCATGGCCGCGAATCGGCCCCAGCTCATTCCCATCATCTGCTTTTGCTGTTCCATTTTTGTGCCTCCATAGGCTTGAATAAGCAATAAACGGTGATTCTCGCATAAATCAAAAAGTAGAAATTTCTTTTCCACTTCTGAAGGGGTAGGGAATGGCGATAACATTCTTACGCAGAATGTATATTCATCTTACGATAGAAACTCCTCGGTTTCATCCATCAACCGAGGAGTATTACCCTCCCCCAAGTGGCGGAGATCAACACTCTCCAGGCGATGGATGCGACCGAGGGCGTTCCTCGTATGATGGATTCATGGCTGGCATTTTGGCTTGAATTGACCGGGTATCGGAAGGTTGAAAACCAGATATTACCTATGGAAATGCAAAAATTTTCCGATTAAGTTTAATATTGAAAAAGAATGTGACTGGTGCGCCCAACCCGGGCTTCGGCCTTAGCCGTTAAAACGTTTTGGCCTGCTGCAACCAACTCCCAACAACAGCCCACTCGCCAGCCCGGACACGCAGACCATGTCCGCAATTGCATTGCCCGGCGGTTGCCTTCAAACCGACGATGACTTTTCAGGTCGAGGTAGGGACAGCCCTTGCAGGCTGCCCCCCTCACAGATCCGGACGAGCGGGTTTCCCGCATCCGGCTCTTGTCTCAGGTAGTAACGCCAATTCGTTGTTCAGGGAATGGGTGGCATATGCGAGGCAGTGGTGACCATCGAGTTGTCAAGCGGCGCATCCGCTCCCAGGTAACTTCGCCGTTTTGGCTGCGCTTGCTCAACGTTCGTTGCCAGATATTTTCTACCTGGTATCGAAAGTTACTCATCTGGCGTCCATTTCGGGGTACTCCATAGTACTGGTAGTGCCCAAGTAATACTTGCCTCAGCCATTGCCCTTGTTCAGGAATCGGGTCATGCATCCGCCGCTTTAATTCCTTCGTAACCTCTTTGAGTTTGGTTTGCATTCGCTTTCGCATGGTCTGCCGCAGCATAATGTACATGTTACGGTTGTTCCTTGTGCAGATATGGGTGAACCCAAGAAAGTTGAACGTTTCGGGTTTTCCCAACCCTCGCTCAGCACGGTCCTGTTCAGCGAAGCGGCCAAATTCTATCAACCGGGTTTTCTCTGCATGTAGCTCCAGATTGAACTTCTTCAGCCTGCCCGTCAATTCTTCTTTGAACCGCTCTGCTTCCCAGTCCTTTCCAAACCCAACCACGAAGTCATCCGCGTATCTGACGATGATGACCGTCCCTCTGGCTTGCCGTTTGCGCCATTGCTGCACCCATTGGTCTAACGCATAGTGCAGATAGATATTGGCGAGGATAGGTGAAATCAGGCCGCCTTGCGGTGCCCCTTCTTCACTCGCCTGCCATTTCCCATCTTCCATCACCCCCGCTTTTAGCCACTTCTTCACCAGTCGGATGATGCGTTTGTCCCCAATGCGATGCTCCAGGAACTTTACCATCCATTCGTGCGAGATGGTATCGTAAAACCCTTTAATGTCGGCATCCAGTACCCACTTCACGCCTTTTCGTTCTATTCCCACTTTCAATGCGTCCAGTGCGTCGTGCGCACTGCGCTTCGGGCGGAAACCATACGAAAAGCCCAGAAATTCCTCTTCCCAGATGGTCGAGAAGATTTTAGAAGTGACATATTGCACCAGCTTATCTTCCAACGCCGTCACTCCCAACGGTCTTTGCCGTCCATCTGCTTTCGGAATGTACACCCGCCTTACCGGTGTCGCCTGGTACGCTCCCTTTCGCAGCCGTTCAGACAGTTTGCCAAGATTAGTTTCCAGTTCCTGTCCATACTGCTCCCATGTCTGCCCGTCTATTCCTGCCGCAACATGCCGCTTGACTTGCCAGTATGCCGTGCGTAGGTTTTCAACTTGGTAAACATGGTGATAGAGCGCCGTGAGTTTGTTACTCGGCTCCCTTCGAACATATTGCCGTATGCGCTCCAGTGTCGCGATCATGCTCTCCCGGCTCTGTGTCCGGCACATGGCGATATTGGATGCATTCCCTTTGACCAATGGCCTTCCCTCCATTCCCTCCGTACTCCCTTGCGGTTGTTTGTTCGGAAACTTCGTAGGTACTATGCCACTGTCCGACTGCCCGTGTTTGTTCATCATTGGATTGTGTCCTTAGACTTCCCTTTGCGGCCCATTCTTTCTGGGCAAACACTGGCTCTCCCGGTTTCCGCGTAAGTGACGTACAGACATGCCAGGGTCTCCGACCGCGCAGTGCTCATGCCTTTCTCGCGCTTTCGACTGGCATGATATGGCCTTCCGTTTGTGTCACAACGTCGGCGCACTGGACTTGCGTATTTCGCGGCTGTATACCTGTCCTATCTGCTCCCCTGTCAACGCTTCGTCTCAGCGATTACTCCCTGCGACGCATGACTCGGGGCCAAACTGGCTCGCTAGGCCTTGTTTGTATGGGACTTTCACCCACTACCACTTACCGGCCTTGACCGGCGCACGACACACCACGCTGTATCAGGCGTGACTATCCTTCACCGAATCAATCACCCTTCACAACTACGACGTCCGTGCGGTAGTCCGCCGGATTTCCTCGCGTAAGGCAATTACCTCCTCCCGCAAGGCGGCCAGTTGTTTGGCGCCCACAAGCTCGGCTTCGTCATTCTCCGCGTCGCGGCCGATGAAGAAGGTTGCGAGCGTCGCCGTCACGTAGCCGAAGACTCCAAAAGAATACAGCGCCAGGAAGATGCACAGCACGCGCCCCTCGACCGTCTGCGGCCAATACTGCGAGCCCATCGTGGTAAGGATCATCGCGGTCCACCACAGCGCTTCACCGTAGCTCTTTATGCCGTCGGGGACCACGCTCTCGAAGGCGTACATCCCTGCCGCGCCGGTGAAAGTGACCAGTACCGTCAGGACGATAACGTAGCCGAAGCCCCGCCGACTCAGGCTCGTGCCGAGAGCACGCATGCCGCGGTTCAGCGAGCTGACCACGCGGAGTAAACTCAAACCCCGCCCAACGCGGGTCAGCCGGAGCAGGCGAAACACCCGGAAGACGCGGAAGAGGCGCAGCGCCGGCACCACTAGCGAAATGGCGGTCAGCCAATTGCGCTTTAGGTAAGCGCCTTTGTGCGGAGCCAGGACGAATTCCACCGCGAAATCGAGAATGAAAATGACCCAAATGATCGTACCAATGATTTCGAACAACAGGCTCTCGCCCCAGATCAACTCCCCGACCAACAACGCCAACCATATGAAGGCCAGGACCAGCATCGGCGTTTCCAGCGAGTCCTCCAGGTGCTGGAGTAGCTCGTAGCGCTCCTTTTTTTAGGGCCTCCTCGACAAGGACTGCCTCATCTTGCTTTTCTGTGGTGCTCACTTCGCTCATCGGGACTCCTCGCTTCCGAACCGCCGAAAGCCTTATCGCCTAACCCGGGATTCGGCCTCAGCCGTTAAAACGTTTTTGACCTGCTGCAACCAACTCCCAACAACAGCCCACTCGCCAGCCCGGACACGCAGACCATGTCCGCAATTGCATTGCCCAGCGGTTGCCTTCAAACCGACGATGGTTTTTTCAGGGCGCGCCTATAAAAACTATACGATAAATTGCGTTTTTTAACAACCAACCGAAGCGTAAAAAGGCCGCCTGGGGTGGTTTTTCCGCCCATCACCGGGCGGTTTCGCGCCCAAAGAGAATCTTGTTGTGGCGGGCATAATCACTCTCAGCGTTGTACCAGATGACAACCCAGCAAGTATCCCAGCCAAGCAGTTGCATCGCGCCGTATCGCGTATTTCCATCGCGCAGGCTCAACACCCCTGCCCGGTATTCAGCAATCAACGGGGGGATGGATAACGGGCTTGAAAACGAGTCGACCAGTTTGCCAATGCGGGCCTGCCAGCCTTGCCTGTCAACCACATATTCCATGCCGGTTTCAGGCCCGACCGCCGGGGACAAATCTTCCAGGCGAAGTTCCAGCGGCCCATTCCACCAACGCTTTTCGCGCTTCAAACCTTCTGAAAATTCCGGGTTTGTCGCGCCCCCCATCCCGCTCAAAAGATATTTGTGAACCCACTCTTCGATTTTTCCATCCCTGGCCCATTTTTGGGCAGAGAGACTATCCAATTCCAAAAGCCTGATCGATTCTTCAACACTTCCTTCGCTTGGCATCAAGGGATTCCCTTTCGAGGTTGAACTTATCCTAACCGGTTGTATCCTACAACTGGTTTATCTTGGCCTGGATAATTTCAGCCAGCTGCCCTACGGCTGGCTCGAACAAAATGCTTCCGTGGTAGCAATCCAGCGCGTACACATCCAGGCCGCCAAGTTGGGCCGTCTCCCAGCCATTGGCCGGCAGGTCGCTGACCTTTCCGCGGATTGCTTTCACATACACAATCTTGCCCGGGTACGGTTTGGGCCGGTAGGCGGCATCGGCCTGGATGTTTTTCTTTTCCAGCAATCGCTGTTCGTCGGGCAAAGCCGATGGCAAGGAGGTTTGTCCTGCCCGCCACTTGCGGATTTTTTCCCGCAAAAGATTGCTGTAAAAACAGAAATACTCCTGCCGTCCGCGCCAGTTGGAACCCCAGAGAATGGCCGCGTGTTTTTTGAGCAGCATACCGTAAAATCTCAGTTTTCTAAAATAACCGGAGCCGCCGCGCTTGCGCCAATTGGCAGTATGGTACGTATCCAGCATGACCAGCAAGGGCGTTTGCTGACCCAATTTAAGCAATTGTTGGGCCATCTCCAGGGCAATTTTGCCGCCCATCGACTCGCCTACCAATAAATACGGGCCGGCCGGCACAACTTTGCGAATTTCGTTCAGGTAAAAAGACGCCACCGATTCAATAGTGTACTCGGTCTTCAGTTGGCGGCTCATCAGCCCCTGCAAGGCAAAAATCGGCGTGTCCTCATCCAGGCCCTTTGCAAGGTGGCGAACCCGTACCGGGTAACCGCCCTTGCCGGGAATAAAAAACAAAGGCGCGCGACCTTCCCTGCCCGGCTGAATGGGGATAACCGCAGAAAAAGACTCATCTTTTGAATCATCCAAAATCAAGGCGGCCTGAGTCCTGACCGTCGAAGCAGTCAACAGCACCGACACCGGCAGTTTCTTCCCCAGGACATCTTCGATTCGCGCAAACAGCATAACCCCGATGAGCGAATCGCCGCCGACATCGAAAAAGTCGTCGTCGACACCAATTCCGCTGATGCCGATTTCCTCCTCCCAAATTTTGACCAGTTGCTTTTCCAGTTCCGTGCCGGGCGCCTGGTATGGAGTTGGCAAATTGGGGCGCTTGAACTGCGGAGGCGGGAGAAGCGTCCGGGCCACCTTTCCGCTGCCGGTCATGGGCATCGTCTCCAACGGAATCAGGAAATGGGGCAGGAGATGCCTGGGCAAACGCTGGGCGAGATGCTTGCGCAGGTCGGAGGCCGGGATTTGGATTCCATCTTCCGCGACATAATAACAAGCCAGTCTCTTGGAGCCGTGTGGCGTATCAAAGGCAGCCGAAGCCACCTGCACCACTCCCGGATATTGAAGCAGGTGGGTTTCGAGCGCATCCAATTCGATGCGCACGCCATTGATTTTGACCATGTTATCCGCGCGCCCAAGGACGAGCAACTGCCCGTCGGGCAGGAGTTTGCCCAGGTCGCCGGTCTTGAAATATTGCCAGCCCTCATTGTCCGGGTCGGCGATAAACCGCTGGCGGGTAAGTTCAGGGTTGTTGATATAGCCTCTTGCCAGCGAATCCCCGTAAATCACAATTTCGCCTTCCTCGCCAGTCGGCACTTCCTTGCCTTCTTCGTCCCAAATCAGGATTTTGACATCCTCGGTTGGCGCTCCGCAAGGCAGGTGGGGCTGGTCAAAAAGGTCGCTATCAACCGGGTAGCGGGTGGAAGAAACCCGCGGCAATTCTGTTGACCCATAACCCAGCCGAATATAGGTAATGGCCGGAAAATGCCTGCGTATCGCTTCTATATCCGTGCGAACCCTGCGCTCGCCGGAAAGGGCAAAATGTTTCACGCTCAGGAAGACTTCATCGCGCCCCAGGATGCCAACCAGGCTGCGAAAAATGGTCACGGCAGAACTGTAATCGGTGATGGCCTGGTCGCGTATCCAGGCCGGTAAACCGGCCAGCCCGTCGGCCTTCAGGTTGTAAAAATGGACCGATGAACCATCGAGCAGCGACGCAAATACCTGGGTATGCGTTCCCGAAAAAGTAAAGGTGGAAAGCCGCAGGTAGCGCGAGTTCGAGTTGGCAGCCGGCCCCGACATTTCTGTACGCTGGAACGCCGCCCTGGCCAGGTAACGGTAATCCTCCACCGCCCCTTTGGGCGCGCCGGTCGAACCTGACGTAAAAAGAATCTGGACAATATCCTGCGGCTTGTAGGAGACAGCCGGGGCAGAGTGGCCGTCGAAAGCCGATTCAATCTCCTCAAGCGATAACACGGGCAGGTTCATGCTCTCGAATAGCGCGGTTTTTCCCCTGTAGGCCTCCCGCGTCAAAATAAGTTGAATCTTTGCGTCACGGCACATGGCTGTCAACGTGGCAGCCGGGAAATCAACCCCAAAGGGGATAATGTAGTTACCCGATTTGAGAATCCCTACCATTGCGGGAAAAACATCCCGAGGATCTTCAAGAAAGAGCCCAATGCCCAATTGTTTAAAACCGTATTGCTTAATAATTGCATTGGCAACCTGGTTGGCGCGGTAAAGGTTTTCTCCAAAGGTAAGCACGCCCTGGCGATTAACAATAAAGGGCTTCTGGCTAAATTCCCCGGCAATCTTTTCGACATAGTCAAAAAAATTACCAAGCAGTTCTTCTTTTGTGTATGGATTTGTCACGAGATTCAATGCGTATTTCCTCTACAAAAAACAATGCGGGGAGGTTTGGCGCTGAAGAAAAACTGCTTCAAGCCAGCCCTCCCCGCAGGATTGTTAAAACAACAACACCTACTTGTCCAACAACTTATACGCGTCTTCAAGCGGCTTGGGCGCCCAGAACTGCTCTTCAGTTACCAACTGGTCAATCAGGTCGCGCGACAAGGCCCATTCCTGGAAGCCAGACACACCTTCAAACTTGATTTGCCCATCGTTGGCAATGCCTGGCCAGCAAGCCGCCGCAAGGTCTTCGGTCGAAGTCTCAGTGACCACGCTCATAATTTCAAGGTTGCGGGCTGTTTTGCCCTCATTGTACTGCCGGATGCCTTTCAGGTAAGCCGCCAGGAAGCGCGCGCCGACATCGGGCCTGTCCTCAAGCAGGTTTTTACCGAATGCAACCACGCCGGTTTGGGCATATTCTTTTATCTCTTCAGACCGCGCCAGGATGACCGATGTCCCCTGATTGAGCATGAGCGACAAATCTGGGTCGGTTGCGGCAGCCACGACAATGCTTTTGTCGGCAAATGCTGTTATTTCAGCCTGGGTGTTCATTTCAGTAATTTCTACATCTTCGATGGTCAAACCAGCCTGGGCAAGGTAAGTGGAGAGGAAATACCCCGAATTGCCGGTCACATTGATGGACAACAACCGCCCCTTCAAATCGCCGGGGCCGGTCACTTCACCGCTATCATACAAGTCTTTACGCACCAGGAGCGCTTCATAAGTGCAGTTCCCCCGGGCCACATGGCCGCGGTCAGCAACCACTTTGAGCGCGTTCGATTCGGCAATGACATTGAGCACACCTGCGCTCATAATGCCAGTATAGGCATCAATCTCGCCAGCGACCAGCAGGGCCAGCGCATCCCCTGCGCGGTTCAGGAACACAAATTCAACTTCAAGACCCTGCTCGGCAAAATATCCTTCTTCCTGGGCAATATAGAAGGGTGCATAACTCATATTACGGCCCATCGAAATTTTCAACTTCACCGTTTCCTGCGGTTCGGCAGGAGCAGCGCCGCAGGCAGAAAGAAACAACAGGATCAGGATTAAAAAAAATTGAAAGACTTTCATTCTCATTCTCCTCATGGTTGGTTGCCAGGGCATTATCCCAAGATAAAAAGCCCTGTCAGGTTATGCTGCGTACAACAAAGCAAATACGACAAAAATTATAAAGGTTTACCGATTAAATGGAAAGCCTGAAAACAAAAAACTCCCCGGCTGTGAAGCACAGGGAGTAAGAAACTTTGGTTTGTCTCGTTCTGTTAATGGGCGACAACCGCCGGGCGGAATTTATACCCGTAGACCAGAATCCCGCGCTCGTCTCCGTCGTTGCGCATTTTACGCGTCACCATCTCGACCGGCATCCCGATTTCGATGGGCTGGTCGCCCAGGTCGGTCAGTTGGGCAGTCACCACCGGGCCTTCGTCCAATTTGACCAGCGCCACCGTGTAAGGGGCCATCTCGTCATAACCGCTGGGGGCCTCATAGATGGTCGTATACGAATACACAGCACCCTTGCCGCTAAAGGCAAAAGTGGTCTTGGCCTCGCCGCCGCAATCGGGACAGACATCGCGGGGCGGGAAAATCTTGACATCACAGTGCGGGCAGACTTCACCCACCAGTCCATATCGTTGCGCTTTCAATCGCCAGTGGCGCGGAATTTCCATAACATCACTCCTTGTTTGTAGTTGCAAGCCTAATTCTACACAGCGCAACTATCAAGAACTATCAGGCAGGCTTCTTTGCAAGTTCGTCAAGCAATTTTCTCAAGGATATGGACGACGGCTGTGGATGCTGGCCCGCCAAGCGACTGAATCATCCCATAGCGGATTCCGTTTAACTGGTTCAGGCCCGCGCTGCCCCGCAGTTGCCTGGCCGCTTCGACAGCCTGCACCACGCCCGCAGCCCCGCCGGGGTTGCCGCGCGCCTTCAACCCGCCCATTGTGGCGCAAGGGAGTTTGCCGCCCAGGCCAATTGCGCCATCCGCGGCCATCTTCCAGCCCAGGCCGCGCGGGGCAAAGCCTGCCGCTTCAAGCGACAGCGCGGCGAAAATGCTGAAGGCATCGTGGTATTCGAGGAAGCCAACCTGCTCGAGTGAAATTTCGGCCTGGCGCAGGGCCTTGGCCGTCGCAATTTGCACAGATTCGAAGTGCAGTAAATCGTGGCGGTCATGCAGGGCCAGCATATCCGTCGAAACGGCGGAGCCGGCAATCGCCACCAGCGGATGACCAAAGTCGCTGGGCAGGAGCGAGCGGCGGGTCAGGACGAGCGCGGCAGCGCCATCCGCATTCGGGGCAATGTCAAACAGGTTGAGCGGGTCGCTGGCCATCTCGGCCCTGGCATAGGTTTCAGGCTTGATGGCCTTCTGGAACATGGCCTGCGGGTTGCCCGCGCCGTGCGCGTGGGCTGCCAGCGCAAACCCGGCAAAACCATCTGCCGGGACGCCGTACTCGTGCATATAGCGGCGCATCAACAGCGCCGCCTGCCCGGCGGGGGTCAGCCCCTGCACGGCTTCATAATCGCTATCCGAAACGGTTGCCAGCGCCGATTCGTTCTCCGAACCGACCACATCGGTCATTTTTTCGACGCCAACCACCAGGGCTACGTCGACCATCCCGCTTTTGACAGCCAGGTAACCCTGGCGCAAAGCCGCGCCGCCAGATGCCCCCGCCGCCTCGATGGTTGCCGCCTCGATACCGCGCAGGCCGGCGAAATCGGCCAGCAGCACACCCAGGTGCGCCTGGCGCGAGAGGTTGGGCGCAAACATATTGCCGACAAACAAGGCCTGCGGTTGCAGTCCGCCCGAATCGACCATGGCCGCATGGATGGCCTCAACCCCCAACTGGCGCAGGCTTTTGTCCCAATGTTCGTTGATGGCCGTCTGGCCAAGACCTGCAATTACAACGTCTGTCATATTGATTCCTCGTAGGGGCGATTCGCGAATCGCCCCTACCGTATTATTTCATCGTAATCTTGCCGCGATAGCGGGCGTAGGTGGCGTAATCGATTTCGGTACGGCGGGCAATGTATTCCTGGGTTTTGGTCGCCCGGTTGCGGCGGGAGGTGATTTTGTCGGTCACAGTAATATCCATCGCGTCCGACCCAGCCCCGGAGCCGAAGGAAACCAGCAGGATGCGGTCGCCGGGTTCGGCAATGTCGAGGATGGCCGTCAACCCAATAATGGCCGCGCCCGAATAGGTGTTGCCGATGACCGTCACGAGCAGGCCGGGAGCAATTTGCTCGGGCGTGAAACCTAGCATTTGCCCGGCCTTCTGCGGAAATTTGGTGTTCGGCTGGTGAAAAACCGCCCATTTGTAATCTTTGGCAGTTGTGCCCATTTCTTCCATCATGGTCCTGCCCGCCGAAGTAATATGCTGGAAGTAGGCCGGTTCGCCGGTAAAGCGGACGCCATGTTCGGGGTATTTCTGGTATTCGCGCCGCCAGAAATCGGGCGTATCGGTGACGTAAGAGTAGGTCGCGTTGATGGTCGCCAGGGCGTTCTCTGCCGGGCCAAGCACAAAGGCCGCGCCGCCCGCCGCAGCGGTGTATTCGAGCGCGTCGCCGGGTTTGCCCTGGGCGGTGTCCATGCCAATCGCCAGGGCATATTCAGCCATGCCAGAGCCGACAAAGCCCATCGCGGCGACCATCGCCTCGGTACCGGCTTTGCAGGCAAATTCCCAGTCGCCAGCCTGGACGTGCGGGACCGCGCCAATCGCTTCAGCCACCACAGTCGAGGTCGGTTTAACCGCATACGGGTGCGATTCCGAGCCGACCCAGACCGCACGCAGGTCGCTGGGCTGGATTTCAGCGCGCGCCATGGCGCTGCGCGCCGCTTCGATCGACATGGTAATCACGTCCTCGTCCAGGCCGGGCACGGCTTTTTCCTTAATCGGCAATCCACCGGCCTTGCCGCCCGCCCAAATGCGGGCGATTTCTTTGGCGGCGATGCGATAACGCGGCACATAGGCCCCGTAGCCGATGATGCCGACAGGGCGATTGGGTTTTAGAAGGGTGGTGTTTGGCATAATATCTCCTGTAGGGGCGCAGCAATGCTGCGCCCCTACCAATCATGGTTTATTTCCAATTTTTGATAATTTCCTCCGCCCGGTCGATGCGGACGGTTTTCTCGGCCACCATTTGGGCGGCGACTTTTTCTATCATCTCGCCTTCGGCGCCTGCCGCGACCGCCACCTGGCGGGCGTGCAGGGACATGTGTCCGCGCTGGATGCCTTCCGTCGCAAGGGCGCGCAGGGCGGCCAGGTTCTGGGCCAGCCCGACCGAGACTATGATTTCGGCCAGTTCGGATGCAGTTTTAACGCCCATCAACTGGATGGCTGCCCTGGCTGCCGGGTGAACCTTGGTGGCCCCGCCGATGATTCCGACCGCCATCGGCATTTCGAGCGTGCCAACCAGGTTGCCTTCGGCGTCTTTGCCCCAGGTCGAGAGACTGGTGTAGCGGCCAGAGCGGGCGGCGTAGGCGTGCGCCCCGGCCTCGATGGCGCGCCAGTCGTTGCCGGTCGCCAGCACGACCGCATCAACACCGTTCATGATGCCCTTGTTGTGGGTCGCGGCCCGGTACGGGTCGACGGCGGCGAAGGCGTAGGCGGTGATGATGCCGTCGCGGACGGTTTCGCCGGTATATTCGTGGGGGCGACCTTCGTGGTCGCCCTTACCGAATTCAAGTTCTTTTACCGGAATCATACACCTCGCCCGCGCAATCCGCCGGTCGGCCAGGTTTGAGAGAATCCGCAGGTGGACTTTGCCGCCGGTGATTTCCTCGACGCGCGGGGCCAGGCGTTCGCAGGCGGTGTTGACTGCATTCGCGCCCATGGCATCGCGCACATCATAGATGAGATGAATCACCAGGAAAGGGCCGATACTCGAATCCTCGATGATTCGAACCTCGAGGTCGCGCGCGCCGCCGCCGAATTTCTTTAAGACAGGGTCTATCGAATCGGCTTCGGCCAGCAGTTCGGCTTTTTTCTCGTAGATTTTGAGTTTTGCTTCATACAAGTTGACAACGTTAATAACCTGCATTTGCCCAATCATCAGCGGTTCGCTGGTGGTGGCGCTGAATCCGCCGCCGGTGCGGGCCAGTTTTGCCATGAACGAAGCCCCGGCCACCACCGATGGCTCCTCGACCGCCATTGGCACAAGCACCTCGCGCCCGTTGACGAGGAAGTTCAGTCCCAGCCCGAGCGGCAGGCTGTGCATACCGATGACGTTTTCTATCATGTGGTCGGCATCCTCAGGGGAGAGTCCGCCGGTCGTCCAGGGGGCAAGCGTCTCGTGAGTCTGTTCCGCGGCGGCAGCGGCCTGGGACAGGCGTTCGGACAGGGTCAGGTTGTAAAAGCCAGGGATACGGGAAGATGTCATATTTATCCTTATAAAATTAGCCAGCCTGGGGTATCAAGGACGTGGAGAAAGCCAGGACAAGCGCTAATTTTACTTTACAGTTATTCTACAGTCCCCTTCTGGCAAAACCTATCAACTTGTCCAAATTAGGTGGGTGGGGTAGAATATTTTCTCGAAGGAGAGAACCATGCTTCTAACGCGCCAACAGTTGGAAGAACGCCTGGTAGCCTTGCATCAAGCCAGCCTGACACTGGTTGACGATATTTCTCTTGAATCCCTGCTCGAACGGATTGCCTCGGCAGCCTGTGAACAGGTCGATGCGCGTTATGCCGCCCTTGGGGTTCTGGATGATGACGGCAGGCTAAAGAGGTTTATTTCGGTCGGTATGAGCGACGATGAGATTCGACGCATCCCGCACCCACCCATGGGACGCGGGCTGCTTGGGGCATTAATGGATACCGACGAAACCCTGCGCGTGCCGGATATCCAGGAAGATTACCGCAGTATCGGTTTTCCGCAAAACCACCCGCACATGCGCTCTTTCCTGGGCGTGCCAATCCATTATGCCAGTACACAACTCGGTCAGATTTACCTGACCGAAAAAATCGGCGCACCTGAATTTACCCGCGACGACGAGCAAATCATCCAGATGCTGGCGGCTTATGCGGCAGTGGCTATTCACAACGCCCGCCTGTACGACGACCTGAAGGAGCGCGACCGCGCCCTGACCCGCCGCAACCAGGACCTGGCCCTGCTGAACAACGTTGCCGAGACTCTGACTGCTTCCTTGAAAATGGACGAAATCCTGAACCAGACCCTGGCGCAGGTGATGGAATATTTGAAGGTCGAGGCGGGTGAGATTTTCCTGCTCGAAGAAGACAAACAAACCCTGCGCATGGCTTTCCACCGCGGACAAGCCGCCGAAGCCTTCTGGACCCGCGACCGGATGCAGGTCGGGGAGGGGATTGTCGGGCTGGTAGCCCAGACCGGCGAACCCATCTTGAGCCACGACCTGGCGCGGGATACGCGCTATGTGCGCCCGGCGGTCATCCAGGCCGGGTTTCGGCAGATTGCCTGCATTCCGCTGACCTCGAGCGGCAACACAATTGGCGTAATAAGCGCGGTTACACGCAGCAACCTGCCGATTGACGACCACGATGTTCAACTGGTGACGGCGGTCGGCAGTTGGGCCGGGCTGGCCATCGAAAACGCCCGCCTACACGACGACGCCCGCCGCCTGGCCGTACTCGAAGAACGCGACCGCATCGGAATGGATTTGCACGACGGCATCATCCAGTCCATTTACGGCGTCGGGCTGGTACTCGAACACGCCCGCCTGCTCTCGGACGAAGACCCCAGGCAGGCTGCCGAGCGCATCCAGCAGGCAATTAATAACCTGAACCACACCATCCGCGACATCCGCACCTACATCCTTGACCTGCGTCCGCGCCAGTTGGGCGACGAAAACCTGATGGACGGCCTGCGCCGCCTGGCGCTCGAATTCCGCGCCAACACCCTGGCCGAAGCCAACCTGAGCGGCGCACCCGAAGATGTTGCCGACCTGCCCAAGAGCCATTCGCTGGCACTCTTTCATGTCTGCCAGGAGGCCCTGGCCAACGCGGCCAAACACGCCGCCGCAAAGAAAATCGAAATCAGCGTATGGAAAACCACTGAACGGGTTATGCTCGAAATCCGCGATAACGGCAAAGGATTCGACATGCAAAAAGTGAACAAGACCCTCGGGCACGGCCTTTCGAACATGCACACCCGCGCCCACCAGGTGGGCGGCGATGTGGAATTATGTTCCGTGCTGGGGGAGGGAACCTCCATCCTGGTTTGGGTTCCAAACGGAAAATCCCATTAACCTGTTGTTAATAGTGGCATTGCGTTTAGGAGTGCTCAGATTCAACGTTTCACGCGCGGCCAATTCAATTGTGTTGGCCGCTGAATTTTTTAACGTACATATCCCAAAAACATGTTTTTTTGGGGCACAACCCCTATATGTGGGGGTTGCCTGTACAGCTCAAAGCGATAATGGCTGAAACAAGTGTTCGGTTTATTAACAAATTCAAAGCCACGATTCCCAAACTTCTTTAAGGTTTCACCACCTTAAAAAAAGTAATCTTTTTAAGGTAGCGTAGGGTTGGCGTGTGGCAATCTGGCGCTTCTTCTGCTAGAATTTGAGCAGTCAATTATGGTAACTCCCACTTACCGTAGCCAGACTCCCTGAGAAGTATCGGCGTACAAGAACAAACTTCCTGCGCCCTCTGCAAATACCGGCAGAGGGTTCGGCACCCCATACCCTATTGACAGGAGCAATACATGAACGCAGAACAGGCCTGGCAATCAGTGCTCGGACAACTCCAAATGGAAATGCCGCGCGCCTCTTTCGATACCTGGGTGCGCGATTCACACCTGCTCACCCTTGAGCAGGGACTGGTCACCATCGGCGTGCGCAACGCCTACGCCCGTGACTGGCTGGAAAACCGTTTGCAAGGCACTGCCGCCCGCCTGCTCTCGAGCCTCCTGAACAAGCCAGTGGATGTCGAATTCGTCGTCAACAACGGGCGCGATACCAGCCCGGATAGCGAATCGGTGGCCGAACCGGCCTCCGACAACCCAGACTCGCTTGAGCCTGCTCCGGGCCGGGCGCGTTCAACGACCCTCAACCCGCGCTACACCTTTGACACCTTCGTGGTCGGAGCCAATAACCGCCTGGCGCATGCCGCCGCCCTGGCGGTGGCCGAAAAACCGGCCCGCGCTTACAACCCGCTTTTTCTCTATGGCGGCGTCGGCCTGGGTAAAACCCACCTGCTTCACGCAATCGGGAATGCCTGCCACGCCCGCGGCCTGAATGTGCTTTACGTCTCATCTGAAGAGTTCACCAACGACCTGATTAACGCCATCCGCACCCATACCACCGCTTCCTTCCGTGATAAATACCGCTCGGCCGATGTGCTGCTGATTGACGACATCCAGTTCATTGCCGGCAAAGAATCGACCCAGGAAGAATTCTTCCACACCTTCAACACCCTGCACGGACAAGACAAACAAATTATCGTCTCCTCCGACCGGCCGCCCAGGGCCATGGTCACGCTCGAAGACCGCCTGCGCTCGCGCTTCGAGTGGGGGCTGACCGCCGATGTCCAGGCCCCCGACCTGGAAACCCGCACCGCCATCCTGCGCTATAAATCCGAGAAATCGGGGCGCCAGGTTCCCGATGAAGTACTCGACCTGGTCGCACGCCGGGTGCAGTCCAACATCCGCGAACTGGAAGGCGCGCTCAACCGCATCGTGGCCTTCTCCGAACTCAGCGGCGCGCCGCTGACCATCAAACTGGCCGAAACCGCCCTGATAGACCTGCTGCCGCAAAGTCGCAACATCCAACCGGCCAAATTGATTGAACTGGTCGCACGCACCTGGAACACCACCGTCGATGAACTGCTTGGCCGCGACCGTTCGCAAAAGATTGCCGAACCGCGCCAGGTTGCCATGTACCTGCTGCGCCAGGAGACCGACGCCTCGCTGCCGCAAATCGGCGAAGTGCTCGGCGGACGCGACCACACCACCGTCATGTACGCCATCGAAAAAATCAGCGATGTCATCGAGCGCGACGACCGGCTACGCAACCGCGTCAAACAAATCCGCGACCAGTTATACGGGCAGGCCGTAGCGGTCTAGGACCAACCGACAATACAAACAAAAAGGCTTCCAATTCTCACGGAAGCCTTTTACATTTAAAACCAGTACAGCGCCAACCCGACCCCCCGGCGGAGCGGGTATAATCGCAAACATGATTCTAGTAACAGGCGGCACCGGCTTTGTGGGCCGGGCCTTGATACGTCAACTGGTACGCAACGGACAACAAGTGCGGACGCTCATCCGCCCGTCGAAGCGCACCCCGGCCCTGCCGCGCGGGGTCGAGGTCGAAGTGGCGGTCACCTCGCTCAGCGACGAGCGCGGCCTGCGCGCCGCCTTGCGCGGGGTCGATGTGGTCTACCACCTGGCCGGAGCCGAACACGAAGGTCCGCGCGGCAACATCCTGCAAACCGACGCGCACGGCACCGCCAACCTGGCCCGCGCGGCAGCACAGGCGCGCATCCAGCGTTTTTTGTACGTCAGCCATCTCGGCGCAAGCCGCTCCTCCTTTTACCCCCTGCTCAAAATCAAAGGCGTGGCCGAAGAACACATCCGCAAGAGCGGCGTGCCGCACACCATCTTCCGCTCGGCCATTTTGTATGGGCCAGAAGACCACTTCACCACCACCCTGGCGCGCCTGGCATCGCTCTACCCGGTCATGTTCCTGCCGGGTCAAGGGGAAGTCCTGCTCCAGCCGCTGTGGGTCGAAGACCTGGTCACCTGCCTGCTCTGGTCGCTCGACAACCCCGACACCGCCAACCAGACCTACGAAGTCGGCGGCGCGGAATATTTCCCCTACCGCCAGGTGCTCGAAATCATCCTGTCGGTCATCCACAAAAACCCCGCACTTGTGCCGCTTGGCCTGCCCTACCTGCGCTCCCTGACCCTGTTCATGCAGGGGATTGTGCCTAACTTCCCCCTGTCCAGTTTCTGGGTCGACTACCTTGGCTACAACCGCACCGCCCCCAGCGACACCATCTCGCGCGTTTTCGGCTTTCTCCCCGCCCGCTTTAGCTACCGCCTCGACCACCTGAAAGCCATCGACTGGCGGCGCGACGCCCTGCGCACCTTCTATCGTTTTTCATAAACCCCCGCATGTTCCCCATCCGTATCCTGGAAACCATCGAAGAAATGGAGCAGGTCGAAGACCTGCAGCGCCTGGTCTGGCCCGGCTCCGACGCCGACATCCTGCCCGGCCACATCCTGCTCACCTTTGCCCATAACGGCGGGCTGGTGCTGGGCGCATTCGACGGCCCCAAACTGGTCGGTATGCTGGTCGGTTTCCCTGGACTGTACCAACTGCCCGACGGCCCGCAGCCCAAGCACTGCTCGCACGAACTTGGCGTGCATCCCGACTACCAGAACAGCGGCATCGGCTTTGCGCTCAAACGCGCCCAATGGCAAATGCTGCGCCAGCAAGGCCTGTCCCTGGCAACCTGGACCTACGACCCCCTGCTCAGCCGCAACGCCCACCTGAACATCGCCCGCCTGGGCGCGGTCTGCAACACTTACCTGCCCAACCTGTATGGCGCCATGCGTGACGGGCTGAACACCGGGCTTGAGTCTGACCGCTTCCAGGTCGATTGGTGGCTCAATAGCCGCCGCGTCAGCAGGAGATTGGGACGTCGTCCACGCCCCGGCCTGGCCCTAGACCATTACACCGCCGCGCGCATCCCGGCCTTGTACCCGGTCAGCGCACCACCCAGAGCCTGGCTGCGTCCGCCCGAACATTTCACCACCCCACAGGATTCCCTCGTCCTGGCTGAAATCCCCTCCGATTTTCCAAATCTCAAACGGGACGATTTTCCCCTGGCCCGCGCCTGGCGCTCGTTTAGCCGCACAGTTTTCAGCGACTGCTTTGCGCAGGGTTATCTGGTAACCGACTTCATCTACAAAAGCGGCCCAACCCCACGCAGTTATTACGTACTGGCGCATGGCGAAAGCACGCTGAGTGATTCATAAAATGGTTGCGCGTAACAGCAAAATTCCTGTACAATAGTTTCATCCGAACGTATTTATAAGGAGAGACGCTCATGCAAACTTCGCTTGATTTTACGCATCTTATCCTGGTGGCCTTCCTGGTTGAGTCACTCATCCAGACCTTGAAACCGATTTATGACAAAGAAACCGGCTGGAACATGGACAAAATCATCTCCGTCTTTGTCGGTATCCTTGTCTGCCTGGTCACCAATGTCGATTTATTTGCCGAACTCGGGTTCATGGTTTCCGTCCCGTACCTGGGTTCCGTCCTGACCGGCGTCATCGCCAGCCGCGGCTCGAACTTCGTCCACGATATTTTGAAGTTCGTGCAGGGCAAAGCCGAAAGGCAAAAATCGGAATTCGAAGGCGTGGGATAAGCCAACCCAAACAACAAGCGGCCTTGCTGTGTCCAGCAAGGCCGCTTTGATTCTGCCGCGAAAAACTTATCGCCAGGGTACTTTTTCTTCTTCCCTCGGCTTGGCCGACATACCCGCCGGGTGATAGGTCGGCTCGGAGCGTGGCCGGATAACGTTGTTGGTCTGTGGGCGGGGCATGGCGTGCGGGGTCGCAGTATTCAGGGCCGGGCGCGGCGCGTCCAAACGGCCAACCGGCTGGCGGCTGACGCGCGAGGCGTCCATCGTAAAGAGCCTTTCACCCGCCATGGCAAACGTCCCGATGATGAGGATGCGAATCAGCCAGACCATCACGGCGACAAAGACCGGCACAACGTTACTGACCACATCACGCCCGACGATGGCCGCGCCCTGGGCGGTATGGGTATTGATGGCAACCGAAACGCCCCACCAGGTCAGGGTGGCGTTCATGCCGGCGGCCAGTATCCACGCGCCGAACAAGTACCAGACCTCGACCGGTTCATCACGGCCCTGCTCGGGGGTGAACAGGCGCGCAACCCCGGCGAAGTCAATCGCGCAGAAGGCAAGCGAAAGGATGGTTGCCCAGCGAATGCCGAGGAAGGTCAGGTTGCTGCCAAGCATATCGGTCAGGGCAAAGTCGGTGGTGGTGTAGTTGAAGACCTCGAAGGCCAGCACGGCGAACATCAAGATGCCGCCAAAAAGTGCCCCGCGACTCCTGCCCATTCCACGAAAAGTAGATAAAAAGTTGAAATGCAAGCGTTTGTTCATGGCTTCGGCTCCTTTTTTGTATGCCATGCGAGTATTATCGAACAGGTGTTCTAAATATAGAACATTAATTCTATTTTGTCAATAGGGTCTTTTAAGAGTTGCTGTAACAAAGTTGGTGGGCGAATTCGAGCAATTGGTCATCAGGCGCAATGCCTTGCTGAGAGCAGGAAAGATCTACGTCCAGAACTGGCTGGCAACCAGGCTGCCCATGAGGAGTCCCTGATCACTTTTGTAGCCACGAACCCTTTTTGACCTGTTCTTCAATCTTCCGATGATCTGTTCGGTACGATTGTTCGTCCAGGGAATGC
>Ga0208244_100434_pt1 | contig 41296 bp, 37 predicted proteins | sample SubbioCR12Aug_5A_FD_184828 | JGI IMG/M metagenome (GOLD analysis project Ga0208244, IMG submission 184828) | Serpentinite rock and fluid subsurface biosphere microbial communities from McLaughlin Reserve, California, USA - CR12Aug_5A (SPAdes) | ecosystem: Environmental > Terrestrial > Deep...
CCGCCTCGACAAGGCCGGCTTCGAGGACGTCATCCGTTCGCGCCCGGCCATCGCCGAGGACATGGCGGCGATTCTCACCGAGCGCAACATGCAACTCGTCCACGCGCAGGAAACCCTCGGCGCCGAAGCCGAAGCGCGGGAAAAAAGGCGCCAGCACGCCAGCCTGCTCGGCAAGATGCGGACATTCTTCGGGCTGGGCAAGTCCGGGTGAAAGTCAGCGCCGGCGGGACGGCGAGTGCAGCCTGGTTCTGCCTTCCTCGATGGCGCGATTGACGTACTCAGCGTAGAAATCGGCGATCCGGAAGCCGACGATCGGCTCGGCCAACCGTTCGCCGTCGGGGCCATAGACTATCAAGGTGGGCGTGAAGCGGGCGCTTTCGCTGACGGCGAAACGCCTGAGGGCGGTCTTCCTGCCGGCGAAGTTGGTCAGCGAGGCGTCGTCGTCAAGGGCAATTTCGCGCACGAGGAGGTGCTTCGATACAGTCGGGTCTGACTGCAGGGGTCTCAGTACCTCGTTCTTGGTGCGCTCGCACCAGCGGCAGTCGGACTGGCTGAAGAGCACCAGCATGACGCTGCCGCGGGCGCGCATCTCGCGCGCGTCGGCGGCCAGGTCGTGCGCGGGCGAAATACCGTGAGATGCGCCGGGCGCGGCGCCGAGCGCCAGGGGCAGCCATGATAAAATCAGGGCCACCAATGCCACGCCAGGCAGGCCGCTTCCGCGTACAAAAACCACTTTCACCTCCGAGAAACCCAAACCGTGAACCAGCCGCAACCCGAGCGCATCGTCATCGCCACCCGCGAATCCCGCCTGGCCCTGTGGCAGGCGGAACATGTGCGCGACCGCCTCAAGTCATTATATCCACGCTGCTCGGTCGAACTGCTCGGCATGACGACGCGCGGCGACCAGATCCTCGACCGGCCGCTGGCCAAGGTCGGCGGCAAGGGGCTTTTCGTCAAGGAGCTGGAAACGGCCCTGCTGGATGGACGCGCGGACATCGCCGTTCATTCCATGAAGGATGTGCCGATGACGATGGAGCCGGACTTTGCACTGGTGGCCATCTCGGCGCGCGAGAATCCGCTCGACGCCCTCGTCTCGAACAAGTATGCCGCGCTGGAGGACATCCCGCCCGGCGGCGTGGTGGGCACCTCGAGCCTGCGCCGCGAGTCGCAGTTGCACGCGCGTTTCCCCAGCCTGTCGGTTTCCAGCCTGCGCGGCAACCTCGACACGCGCCTGCGCAAGCTCGACGAGGGCCAGTACGACGCCATCATTCTGGCGGCGGCCGGCCTGACCCGTCTCGGCTTGGCCTCGCGCATCCGCGCCATGCTGCCGGCGGAGTTGTCGCTGCCGGCGGCGGGGCAGGGCGCGCTGGGCATCGAGGCGCTGTCGTCGCGGCCGGAAGTCGCTGCCTGGATGGCGCCGCTGGCCGATGCCGGGACCGCGGCCTGCGTGCTGGCCGAGCGCGCCTTCTCGCGCGCGCTGGCGGGCAGCTGCGAGGTGCCGCTGGGCGCCTTCGCGGAAATCGCGGCGGGGCGCCTGCGCCTTCGCGGCTTCGTCGCCGCGCCCGACGGCAGCCGCATGGCCAGCGCGGAGTTGCATGGCGAACAGGCCGACGCGGAAACGCTGGGCTTGAAGTTGGCCGAGGAGTTGCGCAAGCACGGCGCCGAAGAAATTCTGGCGGCGCTGGCCGGATGAAGCGCCGTACGCCGGGCCGCCCCAAGGACGGCGCAACCAACGACATGGAGCCGCGCAGCGGCGAACAAATGTCACCCCCTTCAGCGGGAAGGGGGAAGGGGGGTAGGCCAACGCTTGCCGGCAAGCGCATCGTCGTGACGCGGCCGGCCGAACAGGCCGGCAAGCTCGTTGAACAGATCGAGGCGCGTGGCGGCATCGCCGTGCGTTTCCCGGTGCTGGCGATTTTCGATACGGAACGGCCCGAAGCCTTGCAGGCCACGGACATCGACGCATATGACTATGCCGTCTTCGTCAGCCCGAATGCGGTGGAGAAGGCGCTGGGCACAATTTGCGCGCGGCGCGCCTGGCCGGAACGCGTGGTGGCTTGCGCCATGGGCGAGACGAGCGCGCGTGCCATTGCCGCTTTCGGCGTGGCGCGCATCCTGACGCCACAGGGTGGCCGCTTCGACAGCGAGGCGCTGCTGGCGCGGCCGGAATTCGAGGCTGGCGCGATTCGTGGCAAGCGCGTGGCGATATTTCGCGGGGACAGTGGCCGCGAACTGCTGGGCGAGACGCTGGAGGCGCGCGGCGCGCAGGTGACGCGCGTCCCCTGCTACCGGCGCGGCCAGCCCGACATTGATGCTGCGCCCCTGCGGGAGTTGTTGGGGCGGGGGGCGGTGGATGCCGTGACGGTGACGAGCAGCGAAGGATTGAGAAATCTGGCGGCGATGGTCGGCGCGGCGGGTCTTCCGGCGCTGAAGGCAGCGCCGCTCTTCGTGGCCCATCAGCGCATAGCGGAGGAGGCTGCGGCGATGGGATTTGCCGATGTGACGGCGACGGGGCCGGGGGATGCCGGCCTGCTGGCCGGGCTGGGTGCGCGATTTTTCGGGAAGGACAGGTAATGGAAAAGGATGCATTGACTTCCGCGCCGCAGCAGAACGATGCGACTTCGCAAGAAGCCGCGGCTCAGTCGACGTCCGAAGTTGCAGCGGAGACCGTCGCCGAGGCTGCAGTGGAGCGCGAAGCCCCGCGCGGTATGGCCCTGACATGGTCAGCCGTGCTGGTGGCGACCGCGGCGCTCGGCCTGCTCGGCTGGCACTGGTTCGACACGCGCGAGCGCTTTGCCGGCCTGCAGGCGGAGGTGGCGCAGCGGCTCGCCTCGAGCGATGCCGCGGGAGGCGAGGCCCGCATGTTGGCGAAGCAGGGCCAGGAGACGGCCACGGCCCTGCAGGCACGGTTGATCGACCTGGAGGCGAAGCTGGCCGAATCGCAAAGCCAGCAGGCGGCCATCGACGCGCTGCTGCAGGACATGACGCGCAACAGCGACGCCCGGCTGCTGGCCGAGATTGAACAGGCGCTCGGCGCGGCGGTGCAGCAGCTTCAGCTTGCCGGCAATGTCGAGGCAGCGCTGATTGCGTTGCAAGGGGCGGACGCCCGGTTGGCGGCTGCTGGCCGCCCCCAGTTTCTGCCGCTGCGCAAGGTCATCGCGCGTGACATGGAGCGTCTTAAGGCGCTGCCGCTGGCGGATGTGCATGGCATCGGCCTGCGCATCGAGAGCGTTGCTGCAGCGGTCGACAGCTTGCCCCTGGCGTTTGAAGCCAAGCCCGTGGCGACACCGGGGCAAGCGGTGGCCGCGCCGCCGGCACCCGATGGTTCGTGGTACGGATTTGCCCGCCAGATCGCCGGCGAACTCTGGCGGGAAGTGAAAAGCCTGATCCGCATCGAACGGCTCGATCGTCCCGACCCTGCCCTGCTGGCGCCTTCGAACGCTTTTTTTCTGCGAGAGAACCTCAGGCTGCGCCTGTTGAGCGCGCGCCTGGCCCTGCTGCAGCGGGACGGGGCCGTCTTCCGTCGCGAGGTGCAACAGTCGCAGGCCTGGATCGAACATTATTTCGACACCCGCGCCGCTCCTGTTCAGACCGCGGTGGCGACGCTGAAGCAGATGAGCACGGCGCAGGTCGACCTGGAACTGCCCAGTCTCGGCGAGAGCCTGACCGTACTGCGCAACCTCAAGGTGGCAAAGGAAGCGGTGTCGCCTCCGATGCGCTCCAGGGGAGAAAGCTGAGCCATGCGGACGTTGTTCTGGCTGCTGACCCTCTTCGCACTCGCCGTCGGCGTGTCGCTGGCCTTCGGCGACAACAACGGTTATGTCCTGATTGCGCTGCCGCCCTGGCGCGCCGAGGTGTCACTGAATTTCTTTGTGGTGGTTCTCGTGCTTGGCTTCGTGCTTGGCTATGTCCTGCTGCGCTTTCTTGTCCATACCCTGCACCTGCCCCGAACGGTGCGCGTCTATCGCGCGCGCAGGCGGCACGAGATGGCCAATCGGGCTTTGCACGATGCCATGCTGCAACTCTACGAGGGCCGCTATGGGCATGCCCTGAAGAACGCAGCGCGCGCTCATGCAGCCGGCGAGGCGCAGGCGCTCTCGGCGCTGCTGGCGGCGCGTGCGGCCCATTTCCTGCGCGACGCGGTGCGTGAAAAAGAGTGGCTGGATCAGGCGGCCGAGCATGACGCGGAGGCCCAGTCGGCACGGCTGATGACCGAAGCCGAACTGCATATCGAAGCGCGCCGTTTCGAGACGGCGCTGGCGGCGCTCGGTGCGATGCAGGAGAAGGGCCGGCGCCAGATCGCGGCCCTGCGCCTGGCGCTGCGGGCGCATCGCGAACTTGGCCATTGGGAAGACGTGCTGAGAGTGGCGCGCCAGTTGGAAAGGGCCCAGGGGATGACCCAGGAAGGCGCGGCGCCGCTCAAGCTGCGCGCGCATCAGGAGGCACTGCGGGCCCGAGCGGGCGATGCGCCTGCGCTGGCGGCTTACTGGCAGGCGATTCCCGCCCAGGAGCGCTACGTGCCCCAGCTTGCCGCCACTGCGGCACGCGTCCTGATCGATGCCGGCGATGGCCCGCTTGCGCAGCGCGTCATCGAGTCGCAGCTCGAGGAGGCGTGGGATTCGGAGCTGGCAGAGCTGTATGCCGATTGCCATGGCGGTGACATGCTGGCGCGAATCGCCAGCGCCGAGAAATGGCTGGTGCGGCAGCCCCACGACGCACGCCTGTTGCTGGTGCTCGGACGGTTGTGCCGCGTGCAGCAGTTGTGGGGCAAGGCGCAGAGCTATTTCGAGGCGTCGTTGGCGGTGAAACCGAACCAGGATGCCCATGCTGAACTGGCCGCCCTGTTTGACCAACTCGGCCGTCACGAGGAGGCCAACCAGTCTTACCGCAACGCCGCCGCGCTTTGCGTCAGGCCCAGTCTCTCGGCTTGAGGAATTCCGTATAGAGTTTTTCCTCGGCGCTGCCCGACTCGGGTTTCCAGTCGTAGCGCCATTTCACTACGGGCGGCAGCGACATGAGGATCGATTCCGTGCGCCCGCCCGACTGCAGGCCAAACAGGGTGCCGCGGTCCCAGACCAGGTTGAACTCGACGTAGCGCCCGCGGCGGTAGGCCTGGAAATCGCGTTCGCGCTCGCCGTAGGGCAGGTCGCGGCGGCGTTCGACGATGGGCAGGTACGCTGGCAGGAAGGCCTCGCCGACCGCCTGTGTCAGGCCGAAGCAATGCTCGAAATTTCCCTCGTTCAGATCGTCGAAGAAGATGCCGCCGACGCCGCGCGGCTCGTTGCGGTGTTTGAGAAAGAAGTACTCGTCGCACCATTTCTTGTAGCGGGCATGGACGTCGGCGCCGAAGGGCGCCAGGACTGCCTTGCATGTTCGATGGAAATGCTGCGCGTCTTCCTCGAATCCGTAGTAAGGCGTGAGGTCCATGCCGCCGCCGAACCACCAGATCGGCGCTTCATTCTCCTTGCGGGCGATGAAGCAGCGCACGTTCATGTGCGCCGTCGGGCAGTAGGGATTGCGCGGGTGCAGCACCAGCGACACGCCCATTGCCTCCCAGGCGCGACCGGTTAGCGCGGGCCGCCCGCTGCTGGCCGAGGGCGGCAGGCTGCTGCCCATGACGTGGGAGAAATTGACGCCGCCGCGTTCGAAAAAATGGCCGTCCTCGATCAGGCGGGTGATGCCGCCGCCGGCGACGGGCCGCCCCGAGCCGGCGGCATCGTTGTTCTGCAAGTGAAGCGAGCCAACGTCACCCCCTTCCGTGGGAAGGGGGCTGGGGGGTTGGCCCTGTTTCGCGCCTTCAGGGCGCTTCCAGGCATCGGTCTTGAATGGCGCGCCGTCGAAGGTTTCCAGCGCTGCGACGATGCGGCCCTGCAGGCCGCGAAAAAAATCCAGGATCGGGGCGGCATCCATTGCTTGGCGAAGCAGCTAGCGCCGGATGGCGCGATAACCGATGTCGCGCCGCATCTGCATGCCGCCGAACTCGATTTGCTCGGCGATTTCATAGGCGCGCATCTGCGCCGCCCGGACGTTGTCGCCCAGCGCGGTGACGCAAAGCACGCGCCCGCCCGCCGTGACGACGTCCTGTCCGGAGAGCGCGGTGCCGGCATGGAAGACATGGTAATCGTTGCTCCCCCGGGGCGGCAGGCCGTGGATGACGTCGCCCTTGCGCGGCGCTTCCGGGTAGCCGGCGGCCGCCATGACGACGCCGAGGGCGACGCGGCGGTCCCACTCCGCCTCGATGTCCTTCAGGCGGAAGTGGATGGCGGCCTCGACGAGATCGACCAGGTCGCTCTTCAGGCGCAGCATGATCGGTTGCGTTTCAGGATCGCCCATGCGGCAGTTGAATTCCAGGGCCTTGATCGCGCCATCCGGCGCGATCATCAGGCCGGCGTAGAGAAAGCCGGTGTAGGGGATGCCATCCTGCGCCATGCCGATCAGCGTGGGCATGATGATTTCGCGCATGGCGCGGGCGTGCACGGCCGGGGTGACCACCGGCGCCGGGGAGTAGGCGCCCATGCCGCCGGTATTGGGACCCTCGTCGCCGTCGCGCAGGCGCTTGTGGTCCTGGCTGGTGGCGAGCGGCAGGGCATGCGTGCCATCGCACATGACGATAAAGCTGGCCTCTTCGCCAGTGAGAAATTCCTCGATGACCACCCGCGCCCCGGCATCGCCCATGCGGTTGTCCGTGAGCATCATGTCGATGGCGGTATGCGCCTCGGCGGAATCCATGGCCACCACCACGCCCTTGCCGGCGGCGAGGCCATCGGCCTTGACGACGATCGGCGCGCCCTGCGCGTCGACGTAGGCATGCGCGGATTCGGCATCGCTGAAAGTCGCGAAGGCGGCGGTGGGAATCCTGTGGCGCTGCATGAAGCGCTTGGCGAAATCCTTGGAGGATTCGAGCTGCGCCGCCTCGCGCGTCGGCCCGAAGATCGGCAGGTTCTTTGCGCGGAAGGCGTTGACCACGCCGGCGGCAAGCGGCGCCTCGGGGCCGACCACCGTCAGGCAGATCTGCTCGCGCTCGGCGAAGGCAACAAGGTCGTCAATCGTGCTGAGCGGCACGTTCTCAAGGCCGTTCTCGCGCGCTGTGCCGGCGTTGCCCGGTGCGACGTAGACTTTCTGGATGCGCGGCGATTTCGCCAGCCTCCAGGCCAGCGCATGCTCGCGGCCGCCGGAACCGATGACAAGTAATTTCATGTGTCGCGGCTTAATGCCTGAAATGCCGGAAGCCTGTGAACACCATGGCGATGTCCTGCTCGTCGGCGGCGGCGATCACCTCGGCGTCGCGCACCGAGCCGCCGGGCTGGATCACCGCCGTGGCGCCGGCCTTGGCCAGTACGTCGAGGCCGTCGCGGAAGGGAAAGAAGGCATCCGAGGCGACAACGGAGCCGGTGACCGTGAGGCCGTTGTTCTCGGCTTTGATGGCAGCGATGCGCGCGGAGTCGACGCGGCTCATCTGGCCGGCGCCGACGCCCATGGTCATGCCGTCCTTGCAGTAGACGATCGCATTGGATTTGACGAACTTTGCGACGCGCCAGGCGAACAGAAGGTCGGTCATTTCCCGCGCCGTCGGTGCGCGTTTCGTCACCACCTTGATATCTGACTCGGCGATGCGCGCCATGTCGGCCGTTTGCACCAGCAGGCCGCCGCCGACACGCTTGTAGTCGCAGGTGTTCCCGGTGCGGTTTCCTTGCGGCATGGGCACGATCAGTACGCGCAGATTCTGCTTGGCGGCGAAAACGGCACGGGCATCGGGCGTGATCTCGGGAGCGATGATGACCTCGGCGAACTGGCCGGAGACGGCTTCGGCGGTCGCCTTGTCGATGGCGCAGTTGAAGGCGATGATGCCGCCGAAGGCCGAGGTCGGATCTGTCTTGAAGGCCTTTTGGTAGGATTCCAGGGCCGTTCCGGCGACGGCGACGCCGCAGGGATTGGCATGCTTGACGATGACGCACGCCGCAGTTGCGTTATTGCTGTCGAAGGCCTTGACGCATTCCCATGCTGCATCGGCGTCGGCGATGTTGTTGTAGGACAGTTCCTTGCCCTGCAGCTGGGCGTAGTTGGCGATGGCGCCGGGTACTGCGAGCGGCTCGCGGTAGAACGCCGCCTGCTGGTGCGGGTTCTCGCCGTAGCGCAGGGTGTCGATCCTGTCGAAGGCGAGGTTCAGGCGTTCGGGGAAGGCGGTCGGCTTGTCTTCGGCGTCAAGGCCGGTCAGCCAGTTGGAAATTGTCGCGTCGTAGCGCGCCGTGTGCGTGAATGCTTTCTTCGCCAGGGCAAAGCGGGTCGGGTAGGAAAGCGCGCCGGCGTTGGCCTTGAGTTCTTCCGCGATCATCCCGTAGTCCTCGGGGTCGGTGATGATGCCGACCCCGCCTGCCTCGCTGCCGTGGTTCTTCGCTGCCGCGCGGACCATGGTCGGGCCGCCGATGTCGATGTTCTCGATGGCGTCGGCGAGCGTACAGTCCTTCTTCGCGACAGTCTGGGCGAACGGGTAAAGGTTAACAATCACCAGATCGATGGACGGGATGTCATGCTTTTCCATGGTCGCCGCATGCTCGGCATTGCCACGGATGCCGAGGATGCCGCCATGCACCTTTGGGTGTAGCGTTTTGACGCGGCCATCGAGCATTTCCGGGAAGCCGGTGTAATCGGAGACTTCCGTCACGGGCACGCCGGCCTCGCGCAGCATTTTTGCGCTGCCGCCGGTGGACAGGATCTTGATGCCGAGTTCTGCGAGGCTCCGTGCGAAATCCACGATGCCGCGCTTGTCGGATACGCTGATGAGGGCTTGGCTGATTTTCATGTTAGTTGCCGGATTCAAAAAACGGCAGGTCGGCCTTCGGCCCGACCTACAAAAGCTTGTGCTCGACCAGCTTGCGCCGCAGGGTGTTGCGGTTGATGCCGAGCATCTCCGCGGCAACTGTCTGGTTGCCGTCAGCCTCGCGCATGACGACTTCGAGCATGGGACGCTCGATGTTGTTTAGAACCATGTCGTAAATGGCACAGGGTTTCTCGCCGTCGAGGTCCTTGAAATAACGATCCAGCGAGCGCCTGACGCACTCGGAAATTTCGCTGCGACTGGCTGGACTGGCTCGACTCATGCCGCTAGTTCCTCGATAAAGTAAAGCCGATCGTTCTGCGCCGCCAGATCGAGGAAGAAGGCATCGACCGCGGCGAGCTGGGCGTCTGTCGTCGGCAATTGGTTCATGGCGCGGCGGAACTGGGCCGAGCCCGCAAGCCCCCTGGTGTACCAGGAGATGTGCTTGCGCGCGACGCCGACGCCAGTTTGCGCACCGTAGAAATCGTAGAGTTCGGCCAGATGGTCACGCAGCACCCGGTGGATTTCCTCCACGCGCGGCGCAGGCAGCTTGTCACCGGTGGCGAGGAAGTGCTCGATCTCGCGAAAAATCCACGGCCGGCCCTGGGCAGCGCGGCCGATCATGACGGCGTCCGCGCCGGTGGCGTCGAGCACCTGCTTCGCCTTTTCCGGCGAGGTGATGTCGCCGTTGGCGATGATGGGGATGCGCGCCTGCGCCTTGACCGCGGCGATGGTGTCGTATTCGGCGTTGCCCGTGTAGCCGCAGGCACGGGTGCGACCGTGGATGGCCAGTGCGCGGATGCCGGCGCGCTCGGCAATCTTCAGGATGGCCAGCGCATTCCTGTTCGACTTGTCCCAGCCGGTGCGGATCTTCAGCGTGACGGGCACGTCGGCCGCCCGCACCACGGCGTCGAGAATTCGCTCGACCAGCGGCTCGTTCTGCAGCAGCGCGGAGCCGGCCATGACGTTGCACACCTTCTTGGCCGGGCAGCCCATGTTGATATCGATGATCTGCGCCCCCTGGTCGACGTTGTAGCGCGCGGCCTGCGCCATCATGGCCGGATCAGCGCCGGCGATCTGCACGGAGACAGGCTGTACTTCGCCGTCGTGGTTGGCGCGCCGCTTCGTCTTGGCGCTGCCATAGAGCAGCGAATTGGAGGTGACCATTTCCGACACCGCGAGCCCGGCGCCCATCTTCTTGCACAATTGGCGAAAGGGGCGATCGGTGACCCCGGCCATGGGCGCGACGAACAGGTTGTTGCGAAGCGAATAGCCGGCGAATTGCATCGTGCGCTTTGTGGTTCGGGGTCTTGGGGGAAGGCGCGAATTGTAACCCAATTCGCCAAGCCCCGGCATCAACTGTGGTGAAGCCGGCGTTGCGGAAATTTATGTGATTGGGCTCACCAACTGCGGGCGCCGAAAATCATGCGCTGCGCAATAAAGCGGCGCGCAGCGGGCAGGAGGTCGAGCGTCAGGAGTCCGGCGCCGCGTGCGCGCCTCGCCATTCTGCCTCGCACGCCGAACAGGCGGATCAGCCCGTCCGTGAACCCGATGGCGCCTTGCCTGTCGAGCCGCCGCGCTGCAGCATGGCGCGCCAGCAAGGCGGCGTCGCCGCAATCGAACGAATGGCGGCGCAGCAGGCGGACAAGTTGCGATACATCGCGCAGGGCGAGATTGAATCCCTGGCCGGCAATCGGGTGCAGCGTTTGCGCCGCGTTGCCCAGCCATACGCTGCGCTCGGCAACAGGAGTGTGCCGATAGCACAGGCCGAGCGGGAAGGCCGCGCGTTCGCTGACGGCGGTGAGCGCGAGGCGACCGGAAAACATACTGTTCAGGCGCGCCAGGAAATCAGGGCCGTCGAGTTGCAGCAGGCCGTCTGCCTCGGTGGCAGGCGCAGCCCACACCAGGGCGTAGCGGCTGCCGAGCGGCAGCAGCGCGACCGGGCCGCTTGCCGTGAACCGCTCGTAGGCAACACCCCCGCCCGGCTCGCGAACCTGCACGGTGGCGACAATCGCCTGCTGGTCGTAATCGCGACGGACGATGCCAACCTCTCCGTTGATCGCGCCCTCGGCCCAGGCGACCAGCCGCGCCCGAATTTCCTCGCTGCCGCGTGAGGTGGCGCAACGCAGCATGGCGTGATCGGCGCCGGCGTCGGCCTGCGTCACGTGCGTCTCATGCCGGGTTGGTATGCCGGCCGACGTGGCGGCCTGCGTCAGCGCCATCCCCAGCACGCCGGCTTCGGCGACATAGCCGAGCGCCGGTACGCCGGATTCCTGTGCGCGCAGGAGGGTGCGGCCGAGGCTGCCCTGCTGCGAGATGTGAATGGCGGAGATGGGTGTCGCAGCGATCCCTCGCCATGCGTCGATGCGTTCGAGGATCTGGCGCGAACCGTGGGAGAGGGCGAGCACGCGGCGGTCGTTGCGCGCAGCGCCGGCGGGACGCGCATCAAGCACTTCGCAGTCGATGCCGGCCTGCCGCAGGTGGAGCGCGAGCGCCAGGCCGACCGGCCCACCACCCACGATGGCGACGGGAAGCATCAGCCTCGCTGCGCCATCAGCGATTCGACCTCGCCGATGGTTCTGGGTGCGGCGTCGGTGAGGATTTCGCAGCCCGCGGCGGTGACGAGCGCGTTGTCCTCGATGCGCACGCCGATGTTCCAGAGTGCCGGCGGCACATCGTCCGCGGCACGGATGTAGCAGCCGGGCTCGACAGTGAGCGTCATGCCGGCCTGCAGGGGGCGCCAGTTGCCGTCGACCTTGTACTCGCCTGCATCGTGCACGTCCATGCCAAGCCAGTGGCCGGTGCGATGCATGTAGAAGCGTCGGTAGGCGCCGGACTCGATGACGCCATCGACGCTGCCGGCGAGGAGTTTCAGGTCGAGCATGCCCTGCGCAAGAACGCGCACGGCCGCCTCGTGCGGCGCGTCCCAGGCGTTGCCGGGCGCGATATGGGCGATCGCTGCGCACTGCGCTGCCAGCACGAGTTCGTAGACGTCGCGCTGCGCTGGAGAAAACCTGCCCCCGACGGGGAAAGTGCGCGTGATGTCCGCCGCGTAGGAGTCGAACTCGCAGCCGGCATCGATGAGCAGCAGGTCGCCGTCCCGCAGCGGCTGACTATTGCCGACGTAATGCAGGATGCAGGCGTTGGCGCCGCCGGCGACGATGGGCGAATAGGCTGGCGCCTGCGCGCCGCGACGGCGGAATTCGTGCATCAGTTCCGCCTCGATCTCGTATTCGAAGCGGCCAGGGACCGTGGCACGCATGGCGCGGCGGTGGGCTGCGGCGGAAATGTCGGCGGCGCGACGCATATCCTCGATTTCGCGGGGGTCCTTGATAAGGCGCATTTCGTCGAGATCGACGCGTACATCCCGTATCTCGGCGGGGGCGTGCGCCCCGTTGCGCACATTGGCGCGCACGACGTTGAGGGCGGCGACAAGGCGGTCGTCCCAGTCGGTGTCGTGGCCCATCGAGTAATGCAGCACGGGCTGGCCGGCGAGCAGCTCGGACAGCTTCTCGTCGAGGCTGCCGATCGGCCAGGCGGCGTCAAAGCCGAAGCTTTCGCGTGCGGCTTCGGGTCCGTGGCGGAAGCCGTCCCACACTTCCTTGTCGGGGTTCTTCTCGCGGCAGAAGAGGAGCGTTTGTGGTTTGTCTCCCGCAATCAGGACGACGGCCGCTTCCGGTTCGGCAAAGCCGGAGAGGTAATAGAAATAGCTGTCGTGGCGATAGGGATAGTGCGAATCGCGGTTGCGCACGCGCTCCGGTGCAGTGGGAATGACGGCGATGCCGCGCCCCATCGTATTGATCAGGCGCGCGCGGCGGTCAACGAAGGCTTGGATGTCCACGGGCGAAACCGGTTGTTGAGGTTGAAAGGATTATAGACCGGGGAGGAGCCGGTCGAGTTCAGCAAGGCGCTCGGGTGTACCGATGTCCATCCAGCGCCCGGTATGCAGTTCGCCGCTGACAGTGCTCTCGTCCATTGCCGTGCGCAGCAGCGGGGCGAGTCTGGCCTTGCTGCCGCGCGTGATGCCGGCGAAAAGCGCGGGTCGGTAGACGCCGATGCCGGAGAAGGTGAGCATCGGTTCGCCCTGCGCGGCGACCTTGCCGCCATGCAGGCTGAAATCTCCCCGGGGATGGTGCGGCGGATTGGGCACCAGCACCAGATGGGCGCTGTTGCCCTGTTCGCGCAGGCCGCTTGCCGCACGGGGCAGGCGCGCAAAGTCGAAATCGCAGGCGATGTCGCCGTTGATCACCGCAAACGGTTCGTCGTCGAGCAGCGGCAGGGCATTGGCGATGCCGCCGGCCGTCTCCAGCGCCTCGCCTTCGGGCGAGTAGCGGATGGCTGCGCCGAAATGCTCACCGTCGCCCAGGACGGATTCAATCAGGCGGCCGAGGTGGGCGTGGTTGATGACGATGTCGCGGATGCCGGTGCGCACCAGCGCCTCGATGTGCCAGACGATGAGCGGTTTGCCGCCGGCCATCAGTAACGGCTTCGGTGTCGCGTCGGTGAGCGGGCGCAGGCGTTCGCCGCGGCCGGCGGCGAGGATCATGGCATGCATTAGGTGTAGCCCACTTGCGGCGCGCGCTTCTCCAACTCGTCGAAGAGGCGCGCGAGCGGGGCGAGCGGGGCGTAGCGCGCGGTGACCTGGCGCACGTAGTTCACGAAGCGCGGCGTATCGGCGAGGTACTTCGGCTTGCCGTCGCGGTAGTTGATGCGGGCGAAGATGCCCAGCACCTTCAGATGGCGCTGCAGGCCCATCCATTCCATGTCGCGGTAGAAGGCGCCGAAGTCGGCGCCCACCGGCAGCCCGGCGCGCCGGGCTTTCTCCCAGTAGCGCGCCGCCCAGTCGAGCACGCGCGCCTCCTCCCAGCTGACGAAGGCGTCGCGGAAGAGCGAGGCGGTGTCGTAGCTGACGGGGCCGACCACCGCATCCTGGAAATCGAGCACGCCGGGGTTGTCCGCGCACACCATCAGGTTGCGCGGCATGTAGTCGCGGTGCACGAACACCCTCGGCTGGGCGAGGATGTTCTGCAGAAGCAGGACCTGGACGTGTTCCAGTGTTTCCTGCTGCGACGCAGACAGCGGCGTGCCGAGATGGCGCGCGACATACCAGTCGGGGAACAGGTCGAGCTCGCGCCGCAGCAGGGCTTCGTCGTAGGGTGGCAGCGCATCCGGTCGGCTGGCGAGCTGCCATTTGACGAGGGCATCGATGGCGTCGCGGAACAGGCCGTCGGCGTTCGCGTCGTCGAGCGCGTCGAGGTAGGTGGTGCTGCCCAGGTCGGTGAGCAGGAGCAGGCCGCGCTCCAGGTCCTGCGCAAGGATCTCCGGCGCATGCACGCCGGCGTCGTGGAGCAGGCCGGCGACATGCACGAAGGGGCGGCAGTCCTCGCGCCCGGGCGGGGCGTCCATGACGATGCGGGTGAGGCCGTCGTCGAAGGCGGCCCGGAAATAGCGTCGGAAACTGGCATCGGCAGAAGCGGGCACGACGGAATACGCTCGTCCGGGAAACAGCCCCGCCAGCCATTCATGGACCAGTTCTAGGCGTTGCATTGCCGTTTTCGCGGGTTTCAGAAGGGATTCTTGATGATAAACTACGCGATTCTATCATTGGTGCCGTGGCGCCCATTCCGGTCGCACTACGGTATAAAGAAAAGAAACGCAGAATGCACGCTTCGGCGCGGCTCGCTCTTGTTTTCGCTATCGGCTTGTCCGGCACACTGCGGGCTGCCGAGAATCTGCCGCCGTTGCGCGTCGATCCGGCGCTGCTCGGAGCGGGCGCGCAGATGGCAAAGCCGGTGCGCCAGGCCGAGGTGCCTGGCGCCGAAGCACGGCCGGTGCAGGCACAGCCGGTGCAGCCGCAGGCGCAGCCGGTGCGCGAGTCTGCGCCGCAGCCGATTGTTACCACGCCTGCTCTACCAGATAAGCACAGCGAGTCCTCCGCGTCGGCGGCGCAGGAAGCCAAGCCAGGGTTGCGCCCGTCGCCCTCTGCGGCGAAACCGGCTGTGCCGAGCGAAGCGCCCAAGGCGGAAACGTCCGCCGAACCCCGGCCTCCCGTGGCCAGGCAGACGCAGATCGCCCAGCCTCCCCAAGTGGAAGAGCAGCCGGCCCTGCCGCCGCTTTATTCCGCCCATGCGAATGCCGGGCTTGTTCCCGCCCTCAAGCCTTCAGGCCAGATTGCCCCCCTGCAGGTAGACAGGAAGGCCGCCTACCCTACCTTCATTGCCGCCTCGCGCATAGACGGCCGCAACGACAACGAAGTCGTCGCACAGGGGGAGGCGGAGCTTCGCAAGACCAATATCACCCTGACTGCGGATCGCCTGACCTACTGGAAGATCGCGGATGAGATGGAGGCGGAGGGCAATGTTCGCTACGCCAAGGAAGCGGAGTTCATGGCCGGACCGAAGCTGCGCCTGAACATGACCGACAACACGGGCTATTTCGAGCAGCCGAACTACTCGGTGACGCGGTCGGCGAAGGAGCAGAAGCCTTCTTATTCCCCCACCCTGGGCGCGCAGCAGTCGAGGAAGCTGCCTTCCTTCCTGCCAAGGGAGAAAAAACAGAAATCAGCCATCGCGACCATTGCCGGCGAGGTAGTGGATGAAGGGAAAAATCTGACGACCGCCTCGGGCCGCGCGGACCTGATCGAGTTCCAGGGCGAGAATCGGATGCGCTTGACGAACGCGACCTACAGCACCTGCTCGGCGGAGGATCCGGACTGGTATGCGAGGGTGGCGGAACTCAACCTCGATTACGACCGGGAGGTCGGCCAAGCGCGCGACGCCACGGTGGTGTTCAAGGGCGTGCCGCTGTTCTATACGCCCTGGCTCAGTTTTCCGCTCAACAACAAGCGCAAATCCGGACTCCTTACGCCGACCTTCGGCACCAGCTCCAAGTCCGGCATCGAATTTACCCAGCCGTTTTACTGGGACATCGCACCCAACATGGATGCGACGATTGCGCCACGCCTGATGTCGAAGCGTGGCCTGCAGATCAATACCGAGTATCGTTACCTGAATCCCAATTACCTTGGACGGGCGCAGGTCGAATGGCTGCCGAACGACCGGCTGGCGGACAGAAGGCGCTATGGCTACTCGATTCTGCATTTGCACCCTAACCTGGGCAGCGGATTCAGCGGTTTGCTGAATGTCAGCGGGGTTTCGGACGACACCTATTTCAGGGATCTCAGCAGCCGCATCACGCAGGCGTCTCAGGGCAATCTGCTGCGCCAGGGGACGCTGACCTACGGCGGCGGGTGGTGGACGGCGATGGCCAACGTTCAGACCTACCAGACTTTGCAGGATCCGGATCTGCCGCCCGTTGACAAGCCTTATCAGCGGGTGCCGCAACTCACCCTGGCCGCCAGCCGGCCGGAATTCATGGGCGGAACGGCTTTCGCCTTCAATGGCGAATACGTCAGCTTCGATCATCCCACCAAGGACACCGGGCGTCGCTTGATGTTCTATCCGCAGCTGTCGCTGCCGCTGCAGACCTCTGCCTGGCATGTCATACCGAAAATCGGCCTGCATTCGACGCGCTACGATCTCAATCGCAAGACCAGCACCGGCCCGGACAGTATCGTGCGCAACCTGCCGATCTTCAGCGTTGATGCCGGCGTGGCCTTCGAGCGCGATCAGTCCTGGTTCGGAAAATCCCTGACCCAAACGCTCGAGCCGAGGCTGTTTTACCTGCTCGTGCCGCAGCGCACCCAGGACGACATTCCCGTCTTCGATTCGGGTCTGGCCGATTTCAATTTCGCCACGATATTCTCCGACAACACCTACTCCGGTGTCGATCGCATCGCCGACGCCAATCAGATTACTGCGGCCTTGACTTCGCGATTGCTCGATCCGCAGACAGGGGAGGAGTATGTCCGGGGCATGGTGGGACAGCGTTACTACCTCGCCCGTCAGCACGTTACCCTGCCGGGAGAGCCGGCGCGGCCCGGCGGCGCATCGGACTTCCTCGCGGCATTGTCGGGCCGGCTGATGCCGAACACCTATGCCGATGTTGCATGGCAGTACGACCCGCGCGACGGCGAGACCGAGCGCTTCAGTTTGGGCGGGCGCTGGCAGCCGGACTTCGCCAAGGTGCTCAACGCCAGCTACCGCTACACGCGGGACCACAGCGATATCGTCGGCGGCACGCCCGGAATTCGTCAGATCGACTTTTCGGGTCAGTGGCCGTTGAGCCGCGGCTGGTACGGCGTGGGCCGGTTCAACTATTCGATTCGCGAGAAAAAGATCATCGAAACCATCGGTGGCCTTGAGTACAACGGCGGTTGCTGGGTCGGCCGGATCGTGCTGCAGCGCTATGCCACTTCATCGGGCGACACCAACACGGCCCTGTTTGCCCAGTTGGAGCTGAACGATTTCTCCAAGATTGGCTCCAATCCCCTCGAATTGCTGGCGCGGAGAATTCCTGGTTATGGCCGAATCAACCAGCCTGCCTCCAATCCCGTATTCGGTTACGACTGAAGATTAGCGAAAGGTGCGCAGTTGAAACGCAATTCGTTTTGCGCCGGCATTATCATTGCCGCGACGGTTTTCACCTGCCTGCCCGGCGGGCAGGCGCTTGCGCAGGGGCGTTCTGCCCGGGTGATCGAGGCCGATCGCATCATTGCGGTGGTCAATGAGGAAGTCATTACCCTGAATGAGCTGAGAACGAAAATATCGGCGGTCGAGCGGCAGCTCAGGCAACAGGGCACGCAACTGCCGCCGCGCGACGTGCTTGAAAAGCACATTCTCGAGCGGCTCATCGTCGATCGCGTGCAAGTCCAGTTTGCCGGGGAGACCGGATTGCGCATCGACGATGCGCAATTGGACCAGACACTCGCGCGCATCGCCGAAGGCAACCGCATGGACCTCGCACAGTTCCGCGCGTCGCTGGAGAGGGACGGCATTCCCTGGAGGAAATTCCGCGAGGATATCCGCGACGAAATCGTCATCAGCCGGATCAGGGAGCGGGAAGTCGACAGCAAGATCGTCGTATCGGAGGGCGAGATCGACAACTTCCTCGAGAGTGCCAGTGCGGCGGGCAGCGAGGAGTTCAATCTGGGCCATATTCTTCTGCGTGTACCGGAGCAGGCGAAGCCGGAACAACTGGCGCGCCTCCAGGCCCGTGCCGAGGAGATCATTGCCCAACTCAGGCGCGGTGCGGATTTCGCCCAGCTGGCGGCGAGCTACTCCGATGCGCCGGACGGCCTTTCCGGCGGCTCGATGGGTTGGCGGCCGCTTGAGCGTTTGCCCACGCTGTACGCAGAGGCGGTGCCGAAACTCAAGCCGGGCGAGGTGTCCGAGGTGTTGCGCAGCCCGGCTGGTTATCACATCCTAAAGCTCATTGATCGGCGTGGCGGGGAGATCAAGGCGCAACCAGTGGAGCAGACACGTGCGCGCCACATATTGATCAAGACCAGCGAATTGGTATCCGAGGCGGAGGCCAAGCGACGCCTGGCCGGGTTGAAGGAGCGGATTACACACGGGGCCGATTTTGCCGAGCTGGCCCGTCTTCATTCGAATGATCTGTCCGCGGCGAAAGGTGGCGACTTGGGTTGGCTTAGTCCAGGCGATACGGTGCCGGAATTCGAGCGGGCCATGAACAGCCTCAAGCCGGGACAAGTCGGCGATCCCGTGCAGTCCCCCTTTGGTTGGCACCTGATCCAGGTGATGGAACGCCGCATGGACATCTCCCAGGAGAGGGTGCGCCAGAGCGCGCGTCTGGCCTTGCGCGAACGCAAGGCGGATGAGGCCTATCAGGACTGGCTGCGACAGATGCGCGATCGGGCTTACGTAGAATACCGGCTGGAAGACAACCGGTAGGGTACGCTGCACAGCGCAAACGGCATGGGCAGCCTTCCCGTCATCGCCGTGACCAGCGGCGAGCCGGCCGGCATCGGACCGGAACTTTGCGCCAGGCTGGCAAGCCATCCTGGCGCTGCCCGCTGCGTGATCCTGGGGGATCGCGCGTTGATCGAAGCGCGGGCACGGCAAACGGATGTCTCGCTGACGCTCGCCGATTATCAGCCCGATCATCCTCCTGCAGATGGCTCGCTGGAGGTCCTGCATATACCCCTCGGCAAGCCTTCATTGGCCGGCCGGCTTGACGAGGCCAACGCATCCTACGTTTTGGCCTTGCTTGATCGTGCCCTCCTCGGATGCCGGCAGGGCGAATTTTCCGCCATGGTGACGGCCCCGGTGCACAAGGGGGTGATCAATGAGGCGGGCATCGCTTTTACCGGGCATACCGAGTATCTGGCCGACAGAACCGGCACTGCCCGGGTCGTCATGATGCTGACCGGCGCGGGATTGCGCGTTGCGCTGGCAACGACGCATCTGCCGCTGAAGGATGTGCCGGGCGCCATCACGCAATCCAGCCTGGAAGCGACGATCCGCATCCTGCATGCCGACCTGGTGATGAAGTTCGGCATTGCTCGACCGCGCATGCTCGTGGCCGGATTGAATCCGCACGCCGGTGAGGGTGGGCACATGGGTCGCGAGGAGATCGAGGTCATTGCGCCGGTGCTGGAAAGGCTGTGCGCTGAGGGCATGGATCTGGTGGGCCCCCTTCCAGCCGATACGCTGTTTACACCGGGTGTGCTGGCCGGATCGGATGCTCAGCTCGCCATGTATCACGATCAGGGTCTGGCCGTGCTGAAGTACGCCGCCTTCGAGGACGGCATCAACGTCACGCTGGGGCTGCCCATCGTGCGCACTTCCGTCGATCATGGCACTGCGCTTGATCTGGCCGGCACCGGCAAGGCCAGTCCACGCAGTCTGTTTGCCGCGGTGGATCTGGCAGGGGATCTAGCGCAGCGCGGATGAAACCCCACGTCGCGCGAAAAAGGTTCGGACAGAATTTCCTGGTTTCTCCCGGCGTCGTCGCGAAGATCGTCGACGCAATCCATCCGCAGGCAGACGACAGCCTTGTTGAGATTGGCCCGGGTCTGGGCGCCCTGACCGAGCCGCTGCTGGCGCGACTGAACCATCTGCATGTCGTCGAGATCGACCGCGATCTGATTGCCCGCCTGCGCGAGCGGTTCCCGCCGGAAAGGCTGACGATTTACGAGGGCGATGCCCTGGAGTTCGATTTTTCCTCCCTCGGTTCCGGATTGCGCGTGGTCGGCAATCTGCCCTACAACATTTCCACGCCCATCCTGTTCCATCTCGCCGCATGCGCCGGCACAGTGCGGGACATGCACTTCATGCTGCAGCGGGAGGTGGTCGAGCGCATGGTGGCGAATCCGGGCGGATCGGAATATGGCCGTTTGTCGGTGATGTTGCAGTACCGCTTCGAGATGGAGCGATTGTTTCTGGTACCGCCGGGCGCGTTCAACCCGGCGCCGAAGGTCGAGTCGGCGGTGGTGCGCATGACGCCGCGGCCGAAGGAAACGCTCGCCGTCGTCGACGAGGCTTTGCTGGCAGAACTGGTGAAGGCGGCCTTCTCGCAACGGCGCAAGATGCTGCGCAATACGCTGCGAGAACGGCTGACGGAAGAGGACTGGGTCGCGCTGGGGATCGACCCAAGGCGGCGCGCTGAGGAACTGGCGGTCGGCGATTACCTGCGTATTGCCAACCGCCTGGCCGGAAGGGCTACGACTTTTTTGTCGCGCAGGTGCTGATGCCGAAGGGCAGGTAAGCCGGGCACCAGCCGATCGCCCCGGTGGCAATGGGCACGACGCCGATCCAGGCCCAGACCGGACCACCCAGCGCAGCCCAGGCGACGAGGCTCAGGCCGGCAGCGATGCGAAGCGAGCGGTCAATGCCGCCAACATTGGTTTTCATGATGTTCTCCTGTCGAGGTTGGGATGACAGGCCCATTACAACGGAATCCGGCCTGTCAGTCTGTAACCAAGGTTACACAGCCTCGGCGATCCGCCGCAGGCCCGCTGCGTCACGGATTTCAATTTGCTCCCGGCCCAGGACAACCAGGCCCTGCTCCAAAAAACCCTTCAGCAGGCGGCTGACCATCTCCCGGACGCTGCCAAGTTCGTCGGCGAGTTGCTGATGCGTGGCATGCACGATGCGCCCCTTGCCCAGCAACAAGGCGGCGAGTCGTTGATCGAGCTTGCGAAAGGCGACCTCCTCGACCAGGCGCATCAGGTCGGCCATGCGCTCGGAAAATAGGCCGAAGATGAAGTTGCGGAAGGGCGCCTGCTCCAGCAACTCGACAAACAGATCCTGCGGCAGCAGGACCATGATCGTCTCGCTTTCCGTCGTGCCGCGGGCGTTGTAAGGGACGTTGCCGAGCAGGCAACTGGACGTGATGATGCAGGTCTCGCCCGGCGTTACACGGTACAGGGGCAGTTCGCGGCCTGACGCGGAAACCTTGGAGACGCGAATGGCTCCGTTGAGGACGAAGGGGAACCCCTGGCAGGCCTGGCGCTCGTCGAAGAGCGTGGCGCCGGACGGCACTGTCACGGTCTGGGCGGCATCGGCAATCCTACTGCGCAGCTTCTGCGGCAATTCCGTCAGCACCGGGTACTGCGCCTCGATATCCGGCAGCGGCATGCTCATGCCAGCGTCGCCAGGACAGGGGCGTGATCGGAGGGCCGTTCGGCCTTTCGTGCCTCCTTGTCCACCGAGCACCCGGTGCAGTCACGCGCGAGTGCTTCAGAGAGCAGGATGTGGTCGATGCGCAAGCCCCGGTTGCGCCGGAAGGCCATCATGCGGTAATCCCACCAGGAGTATGTGTTCTCGGGCTGATCGAAGAGCCGGAAGGCATCCTGCAGGCCCAGTTCGATCAGGTTGCGAAAGGCGCAGCGTTCCGGCTCGGAGAACAGCACCTGCCCTTCCCAGGCCTGCGGATCATGCACATCGTGCGCCTCCGGCGCGATGTTGTAATCGCCCAGGAGCGCCAATTTTGGCTGGCGTGCCAGTTCCTGCCGAAGCCATTCCGTCAGCGCCCCGACCCACCTCAACTTGTATTCGTACTTGTCCGAACCGACACTCTGCCCGTTGGGGAAATACCCGCAGACGACGCGAATGTCACCGACCGTCGCAGCGATGAGCCGTTGCTGTTCATCGGCAAAGCCGGGGATGCCGACGGATACGTCGCTGAGCGGCAGGCGCGACAGGATGGCGACGCCGTTGTAGGTCTTCTGGCCGGCGAAAGCAGCCTGGTAGCCTGCGGTCTCAAGCTCCGTTCTCGGGAAGTTCCTGTCCTCGAGCTTGGTTTCCTGCAGGCAGACAACATCAGGCTGATGGGCAGCCAGCCACTCCAGCACCTGCGGCAGGCGGACCTTGAGGGAATTGATGTTCCAGGTGGCGAGGATCATTTCGCCACGGGGGCGGGGGCGCTGGACGTTGGCGGAGCGGCTTGAGGAATCGCGGTGCGCGGATAGCCGGCGGAATCGAGCAGGCCGTGCCAGATGTCGGCCTCGAAGCCGATCTGCTTTTGCGAACCCAGGGTCATGGCGGGAAAGAGCAGCTTGTCGGTGCCAAGCGTCTTCTTGAAGCTATCGCCGTCCTGCGTGGTCACGACCCTGTTTTCGCTGAAGGGGATGCCGCGGCGATTCAGGAGATCGCGCGCATTGGCGCACTCGGAAACGCAATCGGGCGTGGTGTAGAGCGTGACGGGAAAGTTCTGCGCAGCCTTCTGGGTTTCATAGCCCGATCCGCTCGTCTCGATGGTGGAAGACCAGAGGCGCGGCTGCTCGACCTGCTTGACCTCTTTCGGCGGCGGCTGATCTGAATAGTGCACCTTGCCGCTCTTGTCCACCCAGCGATACAGGGTCTGCGCATCGGCGCCGGTTGCAATTACTGCTAGCGAAAGCAGGCAGATCGGGACTATCTTCATGGCACGCCTCCTGCGTTCTGTTACGCGAGAATCATACCATTGTGCCGCAACAGCGCATCGACGCTGGGCGCGCGGCCTCGGAAGGCCTTGAAGGAGTCCAGCGCCGGGCGGCTGCCTCCGACGGCGAGGATTTCGTCGCGGAACCGCAGGCCGGCGGCCGGGCTCAGGACGCTGCCGTCGACTCGTGCTTCCTCGAAGGCGGCGAAGGCATCGGCCGACAGAACTTCGGCCCACTTGTAGCTGTAGTAGCCGGCGGCATAGCCGCCCGAAAAAATGTGGGCAAAGCTGTTGGGGAAGCGGTGCCAGGGCGGCGGGAAGATGACTGCCACTTCACGCCGGATTTCATCGATCAGGTCGATAACGCCATTTTGCCCGGCCGGCTCGAAGTCGCTGTGCAGCAGCAGGTCGAACAGGCTGAACTCGAGCTGGCGCACCGTTTGCATGCCGCTCTGGAAGTTCTTGGCCGCGATCATGCGGTCGAAGAGCACGCGCGGCAGGGGCTTGCCGCTGTCCACATGGGCGGTCATGCTGGTGAGCACCTCCCATTCCCAGCAGAAGTTCTCCATGAACTGGCTGGGGAGTTCAACGGCATCCCACTCGACACCATGGATGCCCGACACACCGAGTTCGTCGACGCGCGTGAGCAGGTGATGCAGGCCATGGCCGGTTTCGTGGAACAGCGTGATGACCTCGTCGTGGGTAAACAGGGCAGGCTTGCCTCCGATGCCCCGCCGGGAATCCCCTTGGGGGACGGGACGCGAAAAATTACATGTGAGATAAGCGACCGGCGTCTGGATGCCCGCCTCGGTGTGCCGGCGCGTGATGGCGTCATCCATCCATGCGCCGCCGCGCTTGGTTTCGCGGGCATAGAGGTCGAGATAGAACTGGCCGATCATCGCGCCGCTACCGTCTTCGATGCGGAAGAAGCGCACATCTTCATGCCAGGTCGGCGCAGTGTCGGGCCGGATGCGCACGCCGAACAGCGTTTCGATGACATGAAAGAGGCCGGCCAGCACCTTGTGCTCGGGGAAATACTGCCGCACTTCCTCGTCGGAGAAACTGTAGCGCTCCTGCTTCAGTTTTTCCGAGGCCCAGGCGATGTCCCAGGGCTCGAGCAAAGTCAGTCCCTGCGACACGGCGGCAAATTCCCGCAGTTCGGCCACGTCCTTCTCGGCAAAGGGCTTCGACTTGACGGCGAGCTCGCGCAGGAAGGCCAGCACGTCGGCCGGTGATTCCGCCATCTTCGGCACCAGCGATACCTCGGCGAAGTTGCCGTAGCCGAGATGGCCGGCCTCTTCCGCGCGCAGCTCGAGGATGCGGCGGATGAGCGGCATGTTGTCCCACTCCGGCTTGCCGCCCAGGTCGTGGAACTCGGCGGCGCGGGTGGCGTAGGCGCGGTAGAGCTTTGCGCGCAGCGGTCGGTGTTCCGCGTACTGCATGACCGGCAGATACGACGGCATGTGCAGGGTGAACTTCCAGCCCGCCTTTTTGTCGCTGGCGCCAGCTTTCTCCGCCGCGGCGCGTGCCGTCTCGACGACGTCGTCGGGAATGCCGGCCAGTTCCGCCTCGTTCGTGACTGTTTCTGCGAAAGCATTGGTGGCGTCGAGAAGATTTTCCGAGAACTTCGCCGACAGCGTGGCCAGTTCCTCCTGGATGGCCTGAAAGCGCGGCTTGGCGTCTTCCGGCAGTTCGGCGCCGGAGAGGCGGAAGTCGCGGATCTCGTTGTCGACGATCCGGCGTCGCGCTGCGGAGAGGCTGGCGTAATCCGGCCCGGCCTTGAGCGCCTTGAACTGCGCGAAGAGATGCTGGTTCTGTCCCAGCTCGGCAAAGAAGCGCGTCACTTCGGGCAGCATGGCATTGTAGGCCTCGCGCCAGGGCGGCACATCCATCACCGAGTGCAGGTGGCCGACGATGCCCCAGGCGCGCGACAGGCGTTCGCTGCCGTCGAAGAACGGTTCGGCGAAATCCTTCCAGGTGGCGGGGGCCGACTCCAGTTGCGCCAGCAGCGCGCGGTTCTCGGCGAGCAGTTCGGTGATGGCCGGGGCGACGTGCTCCGGCTGGAGGGTGTCGAAATGGGGCAGGGCGGAAAAATCGAGCAGGGGATTTTGAGCTGTCATGGCCTTAAAAGCGAAGGGCGCATGCCGCGCCCTTCTGCAAGGGATGGATACGAAGGATTCAGTCGAGCGATTTCCCGGTCAGCCTTTCATAGGCTTCGCGGTACTTGGCAGTTGTTTTGGCAATGATTTCAGCTGGAAGTTTCGGTCCGGGCGGCTGTTTTTTCCAGTCCAGGGTTTCCAGGTAATCGCGCACGATCTGCTTGTCGAAGCTGGGCGGGCTGATGCCCACCTGATACTGATCGGCCGCCCAGAAGCGCGACGAGTCCGGCGTCAGCGCTTCGTCAATGAGGTGCAGCGTGCCTGCGGCGTCGAGGCCGAACTCGAACTTGGTGTCGGCGATGATGATGCCGCGCGTCAGGGCGTAGGTGGAGGCTTCGCCATAGAAGCGCAACGTGACATCCCGCACTTGCGCCGCCAGGGGCGCACCGAGGGACTTTTCCACGGTGGCGAAATCGATGTTCTCGTCGTGCTGGCCCATTTCCGCCTTGGTCGAGGGCGTGAACAGCGGCTCGGGCAGTTTCTGCGCCATTTTCAGGCCGGCAGGGAGCGGGAGGCCGCAAATGGCGCCGGTCTTCCGGTAATCCTTCCAGCCGCTGCCGATGAGGTAGCCGCGCACCACGGCCTCGATCGGCAGCGGCTTCAGGCGATTCACCACCACGGCGCGGCCGCGCACCTGGGCGCGCTCTTCCTCGCCGGCCACCACGGACTCGGGATCGATCCCGGTCAGATGGTTGGGGACGATATGGGCCAGCCGCGCGAACCAGAAGCTGGAGACGGCCGTCAGCACGCGTCCCTTGTCCGGGATCGGGTCGGGCATGACGACGTCGAAGGCCGACAGACGGTCGGTTGTGACGATCAGCATCTGACGCTCACCCACGGCGTAGATGTCGCGTACCTTGCCGCGGACGATGAGGGGCAGGCTGGCGATGCGGGACTCGAAGACGGTTTTGCTCATGAGGGAAGGGGACGGCGAAATGCGGCAATTATATGACCGAAGGAAATCCCTGTGGGCCGTTCGCGGCGGCCACGGACAACCATGCCTGCAGGTCGGGCATGGCGACCTCCTCCAGGCTGTCGAGAACGGCCGTGGCGCCGTTGAAATCCTGCCCGCGAGTGTAGTCGCAGGGCGTCACGACCGTGGCCAGGCCCGCCCCCAGCGAGGCCTTCAGGCCGTTCTCGGAATCCTCGAAGGCCAGACAGGCCCCGGCAGGCAGACCAAGACGTTCCAGCACCCAGAGATAGATGTCCGGGGCCGGCTTCTTGGCCGGCACCACATCGCCGGCGCCGACGACCTCGAACCACGACAGGGCATTCGGCCCGAGCGAGGGAAGCAGCAGGGCCGCGACATTTTCCGGCGTGGTGGTGGTGGCGATCGCCAGGCGCAGGCCGGCCGCGCGGGCCTCATCGAGCAGGCGGGCCACGCCGGGCCGCAAGGGGATGGCGCCCGAGGCGGCAAGCGCCATGTAGTGCCGCGTCTTGGCGCGATGCAGTTCGACGACACGCTCGTGGAAGTCCGGCCGCAGGGCGAATTCCGGCCGATGCAGGCCGACGAAATGCGTGATGCGTTCCTTGCCGCCGGTGACGTCGAGCAACTCGGCGTAGAGTTCCTCGTCCCATTCCCAGTCGAGTCCGGCCTCGTCGAAGGCGGCATTGAAGGCGACGCGGTGGCCGTCGCGCTCGGTATCCGAGAGCGTGCCATCCACATCGAAAATCAGCGCCCGCAGCACGGCGTCACCCACTCGGCGGTTTGATGAACGCCCCCTTGCGGGGCAGGGAAAGAAGGGAGTGCGCGGGCCATTCAGCGTCTACTCGCGGACGTAGGGCTTTTCGTTCTTGCCTTCGCGGTCTTCGCGATAGGGGTATTTCACATGGCCGTAACGGATGATTAGCACGGCAATGGTCAAACTTGTGCGAACGATTATCCATGCCTGCGCTCCGGGAATGACACGGGGCGCCCGGCGCAAGACCGGACGCCCCGACGGGTATTCCTGTTACTTGACGATCTGGTTCAGTTCGCCCTTCTTGTAACGCTCCGCCATCTTCTCCAGCGGCACGGGCTTGATCCTGGCGGCCTGGCCGGCGCAGCCGAAGGCTTCGTAGCGCAGCTTGCAGATTTCCCGGGCGGCCTTCTGCGCGTCGGCGAGGAACTTGCGCGGATCGAACTCGGCGGGCTTTTCGGCCATATGGCGGCGCATGGCGCCCGTCATGGCGAGGCGGATGTCGGTGTCGATGTTCACCTTGCGCACGCCGTGCTTGATGCCGGTGACGATCTCCTCGACCGGCACGCCGTAGGTTTCCTTCATCTGGCCGCCGTACTTGCGGATGATTTCCAGCCACTCCTGCGGCACGCTGGAGGAGCCGTGCATGACCAGGTGGGTGTTGGGAATGCGCGCGTGGATTTCCTTGATGCGGTCGATGGCGAGGATGTCGCCGGTCGGCTTGCGCGTGAACTTGTAGGCGCCGTGCGAAGTGCCGATGGCGATGGCCAGCGCGTCGCACTGGGTCTTCTGCACGAAGTCGGCGGCCTGGTTCGGGTCGGTGAGCAGCTGCTCGCGCGTCATCTTGCCTTCTGCGCCATGGCCGTCCTCCTTGTCGCCCTGCATGGTTTCGAGCGAGCCGAGCACGCCGAGCTCGGCTTCCACCGTGACGCCGATGGCGTGGGCGAAGTCGACCACCTTGCGCGAGGTCTCGACGTTGTACTCGTAGGAGGAAGGCGACTTGCCGTCTTCCATCAGCGAACCGTCCATCATGACGCTGGAGAAGCCGGAGCGTATCGCCGACATGCATACCGCCGGCGACTGGCCGTGGTCCTGGTGCATGACGACAGGGATGTGCGGGTAGGCCTCGATGGCGGCCTCGATGAGATGGCGCAGGAAGGCCTCGCCGGCATATTTCCGCGCGCCGGCCGAACCCTGCATGATGACTGGGCTGCCGGTCTCGTCGGCGGCCTCCATGATGGCCCTGACCTGTTCCAGGTTGTTGACGTTGAAGGCGGGCAGGCCGTAGCCGTTTTCGGCGGCGTGGTCGAGCAGTTGGCGCATGGATACGAGTGGCATGGTGGTCTCCTAGAGGGGTGTCTAAATGCTTTCGTGGCGTGGCGGCGCGGTGTTCTCGCCGACGCGGACGATCTTCATCGTGTTGGTGCCGCCCGGCGTGCCGATCGGCTCGCCGATGGTGAGCACGATGGTGTCGCCCGGCTCGACTGCGCCGGCCTCGATCAGAATGTGCTCGGCCTCGCGCAGGAGATCGTCGCGGTCGTGGCCGATGTAGCGCATGAGCAGCGGATAGACGTCGCGGTAGAGGCTCATGCGGTAGCGGCTGCGAATCTCCGGCGTGAGGGCAAAGATGGGCACGCCGCAGTGGATGCGCGACATCCACAGGGCCGTCGATCCGGATTGCGTCAGGGAGGCGATGGCCTTCACCTTGAGGTGGTACGCGGTAAACAGCGCCGCCATGGCGATCGACTGGTCGATACGGGTGAACACGCGGTCGAGGAAGTGGTGGTCCAGCCCGATCTCCTGGGATTTCTCGGCTTCCAGGCAGATGCGCGCCATGGCCTCGACGGTTTCCACCGGGTACTCGCCGGCAGCCGTCTCGGCGGAGAGCATCACCGCGTCGGTGCCGTCGAGCACGGCGTTGGCGACGTCGGACACCTCTGCGCGGGTCGGTACCGGGCTGGAAATCATGGACTCCATCATCTGCGTGGCGGTGATGACGACCTTGTTGTGCTCGCGCGCCGCGCGAATCAGCTTTTTTTGCAGGGCCGGAACCGCCGCGTCGCCGACTTCCACGGCCAGGTCGCCGCGCGCCACCATGATGGCGTCCGAGGCGTGCAGGATGTCCTCCAGCGCGGCAATGGCCTCCACACGCTCGATCTTGGCGACCAGCAGGGCGTCCGAGCCGGCGGCACGCAGCAGCTCGCGCGCCAGGCGCATGTCGGCGCCGGATTTCGGGAAGGAGACGGCGACGAAGTCGCAGTTGAGCTCCGCCGCCGTGCGGATGTCCTCCATGTCCTTCTGCGTCAGCGCCGGCGCCGAGAGGCCGCCGCCCTGCTTGTTGATGCCCTTGTTGTTGGAGAGCGTGCCGCCGATGCGCACGCGGCAGCGCACTTCGCGATCGATGATGCCGACCACCTCGAGGACGATGCGGCCGTCGTCGAGCAGCAACACGTTGCCGGGCGACAGGTCGTCGATCAGGTCGGGATAATCCAGGCCGACGCGCCCGGCATCGCCCGGCGCGCTCGACGCGTCGAGGATGAAGCCGTCGCCGGGCTTGAGCGCCACCTTGCCGGCGGCGAACTTGCCGACGCGGATCTTCGGCCCCTGCAGGTCGACCATGACGCCGACCGTGCGGCCGACCTTGCTGACCGTCTGGCGCAGAAGGGCGACACGCTGCCGGTGGTCGGCCGCGGCGCCGTGCGAGAAATTCAGGCGCACCACATCGACGCCGGCGGCGATCAGGCGCGCCAGCACCTCCGGGCTGGAGCTGGCCGGGCCGAGGGTGGCGACGATCTTCGTGCTGCGCTGCATGGAATTTACGAACCTTTCGCCCGTTGTTCGAGGACGTCCACCGCGGGCAGGATCTTGCCTTCGAGGAACTCCAGGAAGGCGCCGCCTGCAGTGGAAATGTAGGACACCTTGTCGTAGATGTCGTACTTCTGGATGGCGGCGATGGTGTCGCCGCCGCCGGCCAGCGTGAAGGCCTGGGTGGCGGCGATGGCCGCAGCGATCCTTTTCGTGCCTTCGCCGAACTGGTCGAACTCGAAGACGCCGACCGGGCCGTTCCACACCACGGTGCCGGCCTGCATGATGATGTCGACCAGGTCCTGCGTGCTTTTCGGGCCGATGTCGAAAATCATGTCGTCGTCGGCCACGCTGCCGGCGTCCTTCAGCACGGCCGGCTCGGCGGCATCGAATTTCTTGCCGCAGACCACGTCGACAGCGATCGGGATGCTGGCGCCGCGCGCCGTCATTTTCTTCATCAGGGCCTGCGCGGTGGGCACCAGGTCATGCTCGCACAGTGACTTGCCGACCGGCTTGCCGCTGGCCTGGAGGAAGGTGTTGGCGATGCCGCCGCCGACCACCAGCTGGTCGACCTTGTCGGAAAGCGATTCCAGCACGGTCAACTTGGTCGACACCTTGGAGCCGCCGACGATTGCCACCATCGGGCGAGCCGGGTTGAGCAGGGCCTTGGCGAGGGCGTCCAGTTCTTCCGTCAGCAGCATGCCGGCGCAGGCGGTCGGCGCGAACTTGGCGATGCCGTGGGTGGAGGCTTCGGCACGGTGGGCGGTGCCGAAGGCGTCCATGACGAAGACGTCGCACAGCGCGGCGTACTGCTTCGCGGTGTCATCGACGTTCTTCTTCTCGCCCTTGTTGAAGCGGCAGTTCTCCAGCAGCACCACTTCGCCGGCGGCGACCTCATTTACCCATGATCCGCCACCAACCCAATCCTTGACGACGCGCACCGGCTTGCCGAGTTTGGCGGCGATGACGTCGGCCACCGGCTTGAGCGAGTTCTCCTCGGAGTACTCGCCCTCGGTCGGACGGCCGAGGTGGGAAGTGACCATCACCTTCGCGCCGGCCTTGAGGCAGTGCGCGATGGTCGGCATGGAGGCCGTGATGCGGGCGTCGGAGGTGACCTTGCCGTCCTTGACGGGCACGTTGAGGTCGGCGCGGATGAAGACGCGCTTGCCCTTGAGGTCGAGATCGGTCATGCGGATGAAATTGGGCATGCATAGTCTCCAGGAAGATAAGCGTTAAGGGCTGGGATGGCCCAGACCTTACGGCTCTCGTGCGGGAGGGAACGGCGGGCCGTCCTGCGGCCCGCCGTCCTGCGGCGACTGACTTTTACTTCGCGACGTGCTTGACGAAGCGCAGCATGTTGCAGGTGTAGCCGTACTCGTTGTCGTACCAGGCGACGACCTTGACGAAGGTCTTGTCCAGGGCGATGCCGGCGTCGGCGTCGAAGATCGACGGCTGCGAGCAGCCGCGGAAGTCGGTGGCGACGACCTTGTCCTCGGTGTAGCCGAGCACGCCCTTCATGGCGCCTTCGGAGGCGGCCTTCATCGCCTTGCAGATGTCCTCGTAGGCGGCTTCCTTGTTCAGCTCGACGGTGAGGTCGACCACCGAGACGTCGGAGGTCGGCACGCGGAAGGCCATGCCGGTGAGCTTCTTGTTCAGTTCGGGCAGCACGACGCCGACGGCCTTGGCGGCGCCGGTCGAGGACGGGATGATGTTCTCGAGGATGCCGCGGCCGCCGCGCCAGTCCTTGGAGGAGGGGCCGTCGACGGTCTTCTGCGTCGCCGTGGCGGCGTGCACGGTGGTCATCAGGCCGCGCTTGATGCCCCAGTTGTCGTTGAGCACCTTGGCCACGGGCGCCAGGCAGTTGGTGGTGCAGGAGGCGGCCGAGACGATGGCCTCGCCGGCGTATTTTTCGTGGTTCACGCCATAGACGAACATCGGCGTGTCGTCCTTCGACGGAGCCGACTGGACGACCTTTTTGGCGCCGGCGTCGATATGCTTCCGGCAGGTATCCTCGGTCAGGAAGAAACCGGTGGATTCGATGACGATGTCGGCGCCAACCTCATTCCACTTCAGGTTGGCGGGATCCTTCTCGGCGGTCAGGCGGATCTTCTTGCCATTGACGATCAGGTTGCTGCCTTCAACCGAGATGCCGCCGTTGAAGCGACCATGCACTGAGTCGTACTGCAGCATGTAGGCCAGGTAGCTGGGCTCGAGCAGGTCGTTGATGGCGACGACTTCAATTTCGGGGAAGTCCTTGGCGATTGCGCGGAATGCCATGCGGCCGATGCGACCGAAACCGTTGATGCCGACTTTGATAGCCATAAGGTGATCTCCAGAAAGAAATTACAGAACCGATTTCACCGCCTTCACGACATTCTCCGCCGTGAAGCCGAATTCCTTGAACAGCACGTCCGCCGGCGCCGACTCGCCGAAGCGGTCGAGGCCGACGACGGCGCCTTCCAGTCCGACATACTTGTACCAGCCGCCGGTGACGCCGGCTTCCACGGCCACGCGCGGCAGGCCCTTGGGCAGCACGCCGGCCTTGTAGGCAGGCTCCTGGCGGTCGAAGGCGTTGGTGTTCGGCATGGAGACGACACGCACGGGAATGTCTTCCTGGGCCAGCGCCGCCTGCGCCTTGAGCGCCAGATCCACTTCCGAGCCGGTGGCGAGAATGACCGCCCGGGCCTTGCCGTTTGCTTCCGAGATGACGTAACCGCCGCGCGCGATGCTCGCCAGTTGGGCATCGTCGCGCTTGACGAAAGGCAGGTTCTGCCGCGACAGGCACAGTGCCGACGGGCCGTCGCGTTTTTCCACGGCCTGTATCCACGCCGCCATGGTTTCGACGGTGTCGCAGGGGCGCCAGACATCCATGTTCGGGATCATGCGCAGCGTGGCGGTCTGTTCGACCGGCTGGTGCGTCGGGCCGTCTTCGCCGAGGCCGATGGAGTCATGCGTGAAGACATAGATCACGCGCTGCTTCATCAGTGCCGACATGCGCAGGGCGTTGCGGGCGTATTCCGAGAACATCAGGAAGGTGCCGCCGAAGGGCAGGATGCCGCCGTGCAGCGCCATGCCGTTCATGATGTGCGACATGCCGAACTCGCGCACGCCATAGGAAATGTAGTTGCCCGGCGTGCGGCCGGAGACGTGCTTGCAGCCCGTCCAGTTGGTCAGGTTGGAGCCGGTCAGGTCGGCTGAGCCGCCGACAAACTCGGGCAGGGCCGGCGCCAGCGCATTGATGGCGATCTGCGAGGCCTTGCGCGTGGCGACGGTTTCGCCCTTGGCGTTGATCTCTGACAGGACTTTCTTCGCGTGGCCGGCCCAGTCGGCGGGCAACTCACTGGCCATGCGGCGCTTGAATTCCGTGGCCAGTTCTGGGTGCGCCTTGGCGTAGCGATCGAACTTGTGCTGCCAGTCGGCTTCGACAGCAGCGCCTTTCTTCTTTGCATCCCAGGCCTCATACACTTCCTGCGGGATCTCGAAGGGCGGGAAGACCCAGCCCATGTGCGGGCGGGCGGCGGCGATCTCGGCATCGCCCAGCGGAGCGCCATGCACATCGTGAGTGCCGACCTTGTTGGGCGAGCCCAGGCCGATGCGGGTCTTGCAGCAGATCAGGGTCGGGCGGGAGGTGTCCGCCTTGGCCTTGTTGATCGCGGCGTGAATCGCTTCCGGGTCGTGGCCGTCCACGTTGGCGACGACCTGCCAGCCGTAGGCTTCGAAACGCTTTGGTGTGTCGTCGGTAAACCAACCTTCGACGTGACCATCGATGGAAATGCCGTTGTCGTCCCAGAAAGCGATCAGCTTGCCCAGGCCCCAGGTGCCGGCGAGCGCGCAGGCTTCGTGCGAAATGCCCTCCATGAGGCAGCCGTCGCCGAGGAAGGCATAGGTATGGTGGTCGACGATGTCGTGGCCGGGCTTGTTGAACTCGGCGGCGAGCAGCTTTTCCGCCATGGCCATGCCGACAGCGTTGGTGATGCCCTGGCCGAGCGGGCCGGTGGTGGTCTCGATGCCCGGCGTGTAGCCGTACTCGGGATGCCCCGGCGTCTTCGAGTGCAGTTGGCGGAAATTCTTGATGTCGTCGATGGAGACGTCGTAGCCCGTCAGGTGCAGCAGGGCGTAGATGAGCATCGAGCCGTGGCCGTTGGAGAGCACGAAGCGGTCACGGTCGGCCCACTTCGGATTGGCCGGGTTGTGGCGCAGGTGGTGGTTCCACAGCACTTCGGCGATTTCCGCCATGCCCATGGGCGCGCCCGGGTGGCCGGATTTGGCTTTTTCCACCGCGTCCATGGCGAGGGCGCGGATGGCGCTGGTCAGATTGTTGAACACTGGCGTCTCGAAGTCGGCAAAAGTGGCACTCTGTGCGGACATGTTGGTTTCCTTATTCCTGGTCAGTCGTGCCGGGCTGGAAAGCTCTCGATTATCTTCCAAACCGGGCGTTATGTGTAGCTCGACGGGGCCGCGTCAGGCTTTCCTGCGCTTCTCCATGAGCTGCAGGATGAGCGGTGTCAGCACCAGCTGCATGGCCAGTTCCATCTTGCCGCCCGGTACCACGATGCAGTTCGGCCGCGACATGAAGGAGCCGTTGATCATCGTCAGCAGATAGGGGAAGTCGACTCCGTGCGGATCGCGGTAGCGGATCACGACGAGAGACTCGTCCAGCGTCGGGATGTCGCGGGCGATGAAGGGGTTGGAGGTATCCACCACCGGCACGCGCTGGAAGTTGATGTGGGTGCGCGAGAACTGCGGCGTGATGTAGTGCACGTAGTCGTACATGCGGCGCAGGATGGTCTGCGTCACCGCCTCGACAGAGTAGCCGCGGGTCTTGGTGTCGCGGTGGATCTTCTGGATCCATTCGAGGTTGACCGCCGGCACCACGCCGACGAGGAGGTCGGTGTAGCGGGGAACATCGACCGTATCGGTCTTGACGCCGCCGTGCAGGCCTTCGTAGAACAGGAAATCGGTGCCTTGGGGCAGATCCTCCCACGGCGTGAAAGTGCCCGGCTTCTGCTTCCACGGCTCGGCTTCCGCGTCGTTGTGCAGGTAATAGCGCCGCTTGCCGCCGCCGGTTTCGCCATAGGTCCTGAACAGGTTTTCGATTTCCTCGAACAGGTTGGCTTCCGGTCCGAAATGGCTGATGTGCTCGCAGACGCCGGCCTTCTCCGACATCTGGATGGCCTTCTTCATCTCCTCGCGGTCATATTTGTGGAAGCTGTCGCCCTCGATGACGGCGGCGAGGATGCTTTCGCGGCGGAAGATGTGTTCGAAGGAGTTTTTGACGGTGGTTGTGCCTGCACCGCTGGATCCGGTGATGGCGATGACAGGATGCTTGGCTGACATGGCTGTGTCTCCTCAAATCGTTGCGAATTCAGTTAGGTCGCCGTCCTCGGGATGCGGGCAGGCAAAAAACGCGACGCCCAGTGCATTCTGGGCGACGCTCGCTGCAGCCGGATTTGACGGCAAAGGGCGGGACTCAAGCGCTCGTGGCGGCATGTCCCCGCTCCTCCAATGGATAACCGGACTCTAATGGTCTTGATCCATAAGTTCCATTCACGTTTTCTTATAAGTGGAATAAGCTGGTTTCTGCGAACAAGCTTGGCCTGCAGCGCATCATGAGCGTGGTTCTTGCTGCTTTCCGGCTGGCGACAGCATGTCGGGCGTGCCCGGTTCATGCCAGTTAAACCATCAATATCAATCGTTATATTGATTTATTTGATAAGCTTTGTCTTATGATCAAGCCAGTGGAGTTTCCAGCATGAGGAACGTGACCTTGCGGCAATTGAAGATCTTCGAGGCGGTTGCGCGGCATCTGTCTTTCTCCCGCGCAGCCGAGGAATTGCATCTGACCCAGCCGGCGGTGTCGATGCAGGTCAAGAGCCTGGAAGAAGCTGTCGGCCTGCCGCTGACCGAGCAGGTCGGCAAGAAGATCCACATGACCGATGCCGGCAACGAACTGGCCGGCCATGCCCGTCGCATGGCCGAACTGCTGCGCGAAGCGGACGAAGCCCTGGCGGCGATGAAGGGCCTGCGCGGGGGCAAGCTGAATATCGGGCTGGTGTCATCCGCGAAGTACTTCGCGCCGCGCCTGCTGACGGCATTCCGGACGATTTATCCCGATGCCGAACTGCGTCTGACCGTCAACAACCGCGAGGAGATCGTGCGCCAGCTTGCCGACAGCGAAATCGATCTCGCCATCATGGGAAGGCCGCCGCAGGAATTCGTAACCGTGTCCGAGGCCTTCGCCGACAATCCCCTGGTATTCGTCGCGGCCCCGGATCATCCGCTGGCGCGCTTGAAGCGCATCGATCCGAAGCGCTTGACGGAGGAAACCTTCCTGATCCGCGAGACCGGTTCGGGCACGCGCGCCGCCATGGAAGCCTACCTGGCCGAGAAGGGGATCGCGCCGACCAAGACGGTGGAGATGACCAGCAGTGAAACCATCAAGCAGGCCGTCATGGCCGGCATGGGCATCGCCTTCATTTCCGAGCGCACCATAGGATTGGAATTGGCCACCGGCAACATAGCCAGCCTGTCGGTCGTCGGCACGCCCGTGATGCGGCAGTGGCATGTCGTGCACCTGGCGGAAAAGCGCCTGTTGCCAATGCCGCAGGCCTTTCGTCGCTTTCTGCTGGAGGAAAGCGGGCGCCTGATCGACACCCCGTCCGCCCAGATCAGCGCCGCGAGCGGATCCAGTCGCGCCAGGCCGTAAACAGTTGCGGATCGCTGGCCGCGATGACGGAACGCTTCAATATGTCATCGGCATCGAAGTCGTCGTGATTGAGGGAACACAACTGGCCGCCCGCTTCCTCGAGAATGAGGCGCCCCGCGGCGTAGTCCCACAGCTTCTGTCCGCCGTGAAGCAGCAGGTCGAGGCGGCCGGCGGCGGCATAACACCACTCCAGGGTGCTGCAGCCGAAGTTGCGCTGGGAGTAGTAGGGCGGCCGCGTGGCGAGGTCGTCGCCGAGCTTCTTCGGGATGCGCTTGAAATCCACGCCGGCGACGCACTCAGCCAGGTTCGCCGCCTGCGGCCTGAGCGGCAGGCGCAGGCCGTTCATGGTGGAGCCGCCTCCGCGCGAGGCGGAGAACATCTCGCGCGTGGCCGGGTCGTAGACCACGCCGATGACGGCGCGTCCTTCGATGAAATAGGCCACGGAGATGGCAAAGAAGGGCAGGCCGGCGACGAAATTGGTCGTGCCGTCGATGGGATCGACGCACCACAGTCCCTCGGCGCCCTCAGCCCAGAGCTGGCGCTGCTCGGCCTCGCTCATCTCTTCTTCTCCAAGCACAGGGCGCGGGCGCAGCCGTTGCAGCCGTTCTGTGAGCGCGCGCTGGGCGGCGATGTCCACCTCGGTGAAGATGGTGCCGTCGGCCTTGTGCTCGCGCACCACATTCAGGTAGCGCGGCATCACCACCTGCGCCGCCACCTCGCGCACCACCTGGGTGACGGCGGCACCCAGCTCGTAGTAGGGGGAGCTCACGCGCCTTCCTTCCATTTGATCGAGCAACCCATGCCGGGAATCTGCTCGCGCGGCCCTTCGCCGGTTTCGGCCACCTGCAGCATGGCCTCGAACAGGTCGCGCCGTGCTGCGGCGACTGACTCCTTGCGCGAAGCGTCCAGGCGTCCGCGGTACTGCAATTCGAGGTTCGCGTTGAAACCGAAGAAATCCGGCGTGCACACTGCGCCGTAGGCCTTGGCCACCGCCTGCGACTCGTCGAGGACGTAAGGAAACGGGAAATCCACGCGGCGGGCGAGTTGCACCATGTTGTCCCAGGAATCCTCGGGATATTCGCTCGAGTCGTTCGACATGATGGCGATGGCGCCGATGCCGTGCGCCTTGAGTTCGTGGCAGTCGCGCACGATGCGGTCAAGCACCGCCTTGACGTAGGGGCAGTGGTTGCAGATGAACATGACGAGCAGGCCATTGGGGCCGCGCGCGCTGGCGAGCGTATGGCGCACGCCGTCGGTGCCGGGCAGGTCGAGCTCGCGCGCTTTCCAGCCGAAGTCGCAGATGGGGGTGCTGAGGCTGACCATGGCGAGAATAAGTGTGGGAAAAAATCGATGGCTGCGGAATAATATCACGATGATTCCCCGCTTCTTTTGTCCGCAGCCGCTGGTGTCCCGCGGCATGACCGAACTGCCGCCCGCCATGGCGCACCATGCGTCGCGCGTGCTGCGTCTGGGCGCCGGGGACGAGGTGACGCTGTTCAACGGCGAGGGCGGCGAGTGCCCCGGCCGCATCGAAGAGGTTGGGCGGGGCGTGCGTGTGCGACTGGGCGATTGGCGCGACATCGAGCGCGAGTCGCCTCTCGAACTGGTGCTGGCGCAGGCACTGCCCTCCGGCGACAAGATGGACTGGATCGTGCAGAAGGCCGTCGAACTGGGCGCGGCGCGCATCCAGCCCCTGAGTGCCGCGCGCAGCGTGGTGAAGCTCTCGGGCGAGCGCGCCGAACGCCGCGTCGAGCATTGGCGACAGGTGGCCATCGCCGCCTGCGAGCAGTGCGGGCGCAACCGGTTGCCGCTGATCGAACCGATTCTTGATCTGCGGCAATGGCTCGGCGGGCGGGTGCAAGATAATGGCATAAGCTGCCTGATGCTGGCGCCGGGCGCGACGCAGCGGCCGCGAGAGCTGGCCGGTGCGCGCCGACTCATCCTGCTCGTCGGGCCGGAGGGCGGACTGAGCGAGGAGGAGGCCTCCATGGCGAGCAGTGCGGGCTTTGCCGGCCTGTCGCTCGGGCCGCGCATCCTGCGCACGGAAACGGCAGGAACGGCGGCTTTGGCGGCCCTCGGCGCATTGCACGGCGATCTTTGAGAAAGGGAGGCTCAGCATGTTCGAATCCGCGGAACTCGGGCACAAAATCGACAAGGCAACCTTCGACAAGCAGGCGCCCCGCCTGCGCGCCGACCTCCTCGATGCGCAGTACGACATGGGGGATCTGAAAAAGTACGCGGTTATCATTCTGATCAACGGCGTCAATGGCGCCGGCAAGGGCGAGACGGTGAACCTGCTCAACGCCTGGATGGACCCGCGCCATATCCAGACCCATGCCTTCCCGCCGCCCTCCGACGAAGAGCGCGAACGGCCCTTCATGTGGCGTTTCTGGCGGGCGCTGCCGCCGAAGGGCAAGATCGGCATCCTCTTCGGCAACTGGTACACCGAACCCATCGTCAATCGTGCGTGCAAGATCACCAAGGCGGCCGACCTCGACCAGTCGGTCGAGGAAATCAACCGCTTCGAGAAGATGCTGGCCAATGAGGGCGCCCTCATCATCAAGATATGGATGCATCTTTCCAAGGATGCGCAGAAGAAGCGCCTGAAGGCGCTGGAAAAGAACAAGAAGACCCGCTGGCGCGTGACCCGGACCGACTGGGAACACTTCGCCATGTACGACAAGTTCCGCATGGTCTCCGAGCGTGTGCTGCGCCATACCAGCACGGGCTACGCGCCGTGGATCGTCGTCGAGGGCACCGACGAGAACTACCGCTCGCTGACCGTGGCGAAGATCCTGCTGGATGCCCTGCGCCAGCGCCAGAAGATCGAACAGACGCGGGGCTGGAAGCCGCGCAGCGCGGCTGCGCCCTTGCTGCAGGCGCTGGATTCGCGCGACCTCATCAACACGCTGGACATGAGCCTGGCGTTGTCCAAGAGGCGCTTCGAGAAGGATCTCGAGAAATACCAGGGGCACCTGAACCTGCTCACGCGCGATCCGAAATTCAGGGAGCGCTCCCTCATCGTGGTGTTCGAGGGCTCGGACGCCGCCGGCAAGGGCGGCAGCATACGCCGCATCACCGGTGCGCTGGACGCACGCCAGTACCAGACCATCCCGATTGCTGCGCCGACCGAGGAGGAGCGCGCCCAGCCCTACTTGTGGCGTTTCTGGCGGCAGGTGCCGCGCGTCGGGCGCGTCACCATTTTCGACCGATCCTGGTACGGTCGCGTGCTGGTCGAGCGCGTCGAGGGGTTTTGCCAGGAGGCGGACTGGATGCGTGCCTACGCCGAGATCAACGACTTCGAGGACCAGCTTGTCAGAAGCGGGGCGATTGTCGTCAAGTTCTGGCTGACCATCACGGCGGAGGAGCAGCTGAAGCGATTCAAGGAACGCGAGAAGACCCGCTTCAAGCGCTTCAAGATCACCGCCGAGGACTGGCGCAATCGCAAGAAGTGGGCCGAATACGAGCATGCCGTGTGCGACATGATCGACCGCAGCAGCACGGAGATCGCGCCGTGGACGCTGGTCGAGGCGAACGACAAGTACCACGCGCGCATCAAGATACTGAAGATCCTGTGCGACCGTCTGGAGAATGCGCTGAAGTAAGCGCCTGGCCGGAACTGGCTGCCGACGAACGGCAGATACGGGGAGCACGGCGGCATGGGGGCGTGAAATAATACCGCCCCCATGCTGTTTTCATGGGCTAAAATCAAGCAAAACATTGAGTTGGATGGGCTGTTTGATTAATTTTCTCGGCTGGCTGACATGACTGCGCCTGAATCGACACGTAATTACGTCTCCTGGTTTCGTCAGGCGGCCCCCTATATTCATGCCTTTCGCGGCCGCACCTTCGTCATCGGTTTCGGCGGGGAAGTCGCCCAGGGCGCGCTGGCGCAGGCCTTGGCGCAGGACTGCAACCTGCTTGCGGCGCTCGGCATCCGCCTGGTGCTGGTGCATGGCGCACGGCCGCAGATCGAGGCGGAACTCGAGCGGAATGGCCTCAAGGCGCGCTATCACAAGGGCTATCGCGTGACCGACGCCAAGACGCTGGAGTGCGTGAAGTCGGCGATGGGCGTGACCCGCCTGGAGATTGAAGCGCTGCTCTCCCAGGGGTTGCCGAATACGCCGATGGCCGGCGCCTACATGCGCGTGACGGGCGGCAACTTCATCACCGCCAAGCCGGTCGGCGTGGTCGACGGCATCGATTTCCAATACACGGGGGCCGTGCGCAAGATCATCGCCGGAGAGATCAGTGCCGACCTCGACCAGCAGAACGTGGTGCTGATCAGCCCCATCGGCGTATCCCCGGCCGGCGAAATATTCAATCTCAGCATGGAAGAAGTGGCCGAGGCGGTGGCGGTGGCCTTGCAGGCCGAAAAGCTGATCTTCCTGTGCGATGCGCCGGGCGTGACGGACAGCCGCGGCAATCTGGTGGAGGCGATCACCGCCGACGATGCGGAAAAAGTGATGAAGAAGCCGAAACGCCTGACCGAGGACCTCGGCCTCTATCTGCCCTGCTGCATGCGCGCCTGCCGCGCCGGCGTCAACCGCGCCCATCTGATCGACCGCGACATCGACGGCGGCCTCCTCCTCGAATTGTTCACCCACGAAGGCGTCGGCACGGTCGTCACGCGCGACCCGCTGGCGCGCCTGCGCGAGGCGACGATTGACGACGTTGCCGCCATCGTCGGCCTGATCGCCCCGCTGGAGGCGGATGGCACGCTGGTGCGGCGCGGGCGCGAACTGCTGGAAATGGAGATCGGACGTTTCTCCGTGCTGGAGCACGACGGCGTGGTGCTCGGTTGCGCCGCGCTGTACCCATTCAGCAAGGACAAGGCGGCGGAACTCGCCTGCCTGGCCATCGATGCCGAGCATCGCCGTGTCGGCTACGGCGAACAACTGCTGCACTACATGGAGGCGCGCGCCCGCAAGGTCGGCTTCAAGCGGTTGTTCGTCCTGACGACGCGCACCTCCCACTGGTTCCTCGAACGCGGCTACAGGGAAGTCGGCGTCGATCTTCTGCCGCGCGAAAAGCGCGAGCTCTACAACTGGCGCCGTCGTTCCAAGGTCTTCGGCAAGACCTTGTGACACGCCTGTCAAAGGACGCCCATGCTGGAAGCCATCAAGGGCATGACCGCTTCGCTGCGCTTCCGCCTCATCGCGGCAGCCTGCTTCGTCCTGGTGCTCGTCCTGTGGGTGCAGGTAGCCAACAGCGTCCGCCTGCTTGACGACGCACTGGTGGCGATGGAGAACCGCCACCTGGCTGAATTGCAGGTTCTGCACAACGCCTCCCTGTCGCTGCCGCTGGTCGAGCGCGATCACGTCAAGCTGACGCGACTGGTCTCGCA
>Ga0208244_100435_pt1 | contig 41207 bp, 39 predicted proteins | sample SubbioCR12Aug_5A_FD_184828 | JGI IMG/M metagenome (GOLD analysis project Ga0208244, IMG submission 184828) | Serpentinite rock and fluid subsurface biosphere microbial communities from McLaughlin Reserve, California, USA - CR12Aug_5A (SPAdes) | ecosystem: Environmental > Terrestrial > Deep...
AGCGCAAGGCGCGCGGCTATGGCAACTTCTCCACCATCCGCACCGTCGTCTTCCTCCTCGCCGGCAAGCTCGATTTCAGCAAGATCAACCCCCATGCCGCTTAACCCACTCGTTTTTCAAAAGAGCCACTAATTTTATAATCCAATGGATTAGCGATGGCTATTTGCCATGCTCACCGCAGCACCAGCCGTTCCACCACAAAAACCAGTGCGGCAACGAAGCCGACAACAATAGAGAAGCGCAGCACGCGGCCAAGGATGCGCAGGTATTTGCGGTTGCCGGTGAACAGCCACGCCAGTCCGAGCGCTATCACGGTGACGAGCAGGGCGACGAGCAACAGGCGGACGAAGATCATGCGGCGAGGGGGTGCAGACGCAGGAAGGCGGTAGGGACGTCCTCGTCACGCTCGAAACTGACGTATTCCCAGGCTTCCTGATGCTGCAGCAGTTCGCGCAACAGGGCGTTGTTGAGCGCGTGGCCGGACTTGTACGCCTCGAAGGCGCCGATGATGGGGTGGCCGAGCAGGTAGAGGTCGCCGATGGCGTCGAGCACCTTGTGTTTGACGAACTCGTCGTCGTAGCGCAGGCCGTCCTGGTTCAGCACGCGGAACTCGTCCATGACGATGGCGTTATCGAGCGAGCCGCCGAGCGCGAGGCCCTGGTTGCGCAGGTATTCGACCTCGTGCATGAAGCCGAAGGTGCGCGCGCGCGCGACCTCCTTCGTATAGGCGGTGTCGGCGAAGTCGATGGTCACGGTCTTGCCGCTCCGGTCGAACACGGGGTGCTTGAAGTCGATGGTGAACTCGACCTTGAAGCCGTTGTGCGGGACGAAGCGCGCCCACTTGTCGCCGTCGCGCACCGTGATCGCCTGCTTGATGCGCACGTAGCGCTTCGCGGTATCCTGCTCGACGATGCCGGCGGACTGCAGCAGGAACACGAACGGCGCCGAGGAGCCGTCCATGATGGGAATTTCGGGGCCGGTGAGGTCGACCAGCAGGTTGTCGATGCCGAGGCCGGCGAGCGCGGACATCAGGTGCTCGACGGTGGACACCTTGGCGGGGCCGGATTCGAGCATCGAGCACAGCCGGGTGTCTGTGACGAGATAGGGATCGGCCTTGAGTTCGGCCGGCGGGTCGAGGTCCATGCGCCGGAACACGATGCCGGTATCGGGGCCGGCCGGGCGCAGGGTCATCTCGACCTTGACGCCGGAATGCAGGCCGACGCCGGCCGCCTTGACCGGCGTTTTCAGGGTGCGTTGCTTGATCATCCGCGCATTTTACCGGTCACGGGGACAGGCCGCCATTCACACGGGAACCGGAGTTGGCCGGTCCCCGGGCGAACGCGCCATCCAGCCTCAATCCGCCTGGCGGCGCAGGAAGGCCGGAATGTCCAGGGTGTCGATACCGGAATCGGTCATCGCCTGGATCGTCCGCGAGCGGCGGCTGGTCATCACGTTGGGCACTTCGTCGCTGCCGCCCATCATCATCGGCGCATCGTCGGTGCCGGTGCGGATGATCTGCATCGGCTTCGGCTGCTGGCGGGCGACCGGGCTGCCCAGGCCGGTGGCAACCATGGTGACGCGCAGGGCGTCCTCCATGCCGTCGTCGAGCACCTGGCCGACGATGACGGTGGCTTCCTCGGCGGTGAATTCCTTGATGGTGTTCATCACCTCGTGGATTTCACGCATCTTGACGGTGCTCGATGCGGTGATGTTGACCAGCACGCCGCGCGCGCCGGCGAGGTTGACGTCTTCCAGCAGCGGGCTGGCGACGGCCTGCTCGGCGGCGATGCGCGCGCGGTTTTCGCCGCTGGCCTGCGCCGAGCCCATCATCGCCATACCCATTTCGCTCATCACGGTGCGCACGTCGGCGAAGTCGACGTTGACCAGGCCCGGGCAGTTGATGACTTCGGCGATGCCGCCGACGGCGCCGTGCAGCACTTCGTTGGCGGCCTTGAAGGCGTCGAGCATCGAGATGTCGTCGCCCAGCACCTGCATCAGCTTTTCGTTGGGGATGATGATGAGCGAATCGACGTGGCGCGCCAGCTGCTCGATGCCGGTATTGGCCGCGCGCACGCGCTTGCCTTCGAACATGAAGGGCTTGGTGACCACCGCAACCGTCAGGATGCCGAGCTCCTTGGCGACTTCGGCCACCACCGGCGCGGCGCCGGTGCCGGTGCCGCCGCCCATGCCGGCGGTGATGAACAGCATGTCGGCGCCATCGATCAGTTCGGCGATGCGCTCGCGGTCTTCCAGCGCGGCTTCGCGGCCGATATCGGGGTTGGCGCCGGCGCCGAGACCCTTGGTCACGCCATTGCCAAGCTGCAGCTGCAGCTTGGCCTGGTTGCGTTTCAAGGCCTGTGCATCGGTGTTGATGGCGATGAATTCCACGCCGGTCAAGCCCGAGCTGATCATGTGGTCGACGGCGTTGCCGCCGCAGCCGCCCACGCCAATGACCTTGATAACCGCATCCTGGGTGTCTACATCCATCAGTTCAAACATGTTGCTCTCCTCTTTTTGCCCAAACAAAAACCACATTCACAAATCCTTTGGCGGCCTGCCTCGATGCCACTGGCACTGCCGCCAAATCCCGTTTCGACGTCGCTCGCCCAATCCCGGCGGGCGGCGTCAGAAATTTCCCTTGAACCAGCTTTTCATGCGTTCCAGCACGTCCTTGAAGCTGTTGCCGGACAGCTTCGGCGCATCGCGTCCGCGTGCCTCCAGCCCGGCCATCAGCAAGCCTATGCAGGTGGCGTAGCGCGGGTTGCGCATCACGTCCGCCAGTCCGCCCTCGTAGCGCGGCCAGCCCATCCGCACCGGCATGTGAAAGACCTCTTCGCCCAGCTCGACCATGCCCTGCATCCCCGCCGAGCCGCCGGTAATGACGATGCCGGACGACAGCAGTTCCTCGAAGCCGCTGCGGCGCAATTCGGCCTGCACCAGCGAATACAGCTCTTCCATGCGCGGCTCGATGAATTCGGCCAGCGTCTGCCTTGAGAGCGTGCGCGACGGGCGGTCGCCGATGCCGGGCACCTCGATCATGTCGCGCGCGTCGGCCAACTGGCGCAACGCGCAGCCGAAGCGGATCTTGATGTCCTCGGCTTCCTTCGGCGGGGTGCGCAGCGCCACCGCGATGTCGTTGTTGACCTGATCGCCGGCCACCGGAATCACCGCGGTATGGCGGATGGCGCCATTGGTGAATACGGCGATATCGGTGGTGCCGCCGCCGATGTCGACCAGGCAGACGCCGAGCTCCCGCTCGTCCTCGGTCAGCACCGCCATCGCCGAAGCGAGCGGCTGCAGCACCAGGTCGGCAACTTCCAGCCCGCAGCGGCGCACGCACTTGATGATGTTCTGCGCCGCTGACACCGCGCCGGTGACGATGTGCACCTTCACTTCGAGGCGCATCGCGCTCATGCCGAGCGGGTCGCGCACGTCTTCCTGGCCGTCGACGATGAATTCCTGCGGAATGGTGTGGAGGATCTGCTGGTCGGTCGGGATGTTGACCGCGCGCGCGGTTTCCACCACGCGGTCGACGTCCATCTGGCTGATTTCCTTGTCCTTGATGGCGAACATGCCGTGCGAGTTGAAGCTCTTGATGTGGCTGCCGGCAATCCCCGTATAGACCTCGCGGATCTTGCAGTCGGCCATCAGTTCGGCCTCTTCCAGCGCGCGCTGGATGGCATTGACGGTGGCCTCGATGTTGACCACCACCCCGCGACGCAGGCCGCGCGACGGACTCGTGCCCATGCCGATGATCTCGAGCTCGTCCTCGTCGTTGATTTCCGCAACGATGCAGACGATTTTGGAGGTGCCGATGTCGAGGCCGACGACCAGGTTTTTGGAGTCTCTTGGCTTGCTCATGTTTCACTCGGTTTGAAAGGGGATGCGCCGTCCGGCATCCGCACGGCGAAGCCGTCCGGGTAGCGCAGGTCGACGGTGGCGGGTGTGATCGGGGCGGCAGGGGGGGCATCCGCTGACGCAGCCGCCTGCGCGCCGAACAGGCGCGGATAGAGGGCGACGAAGCGCGTCAGCCGCGCGTCGGTCTGCTCGCGTCCGAGCGCGAGCGTCATGCCATTGTCGAGCTTGAGCCGCCAGGCGCGGCGCGGCGACAGCCGCAGTTCGTCGATCGCCAGACCGAGTGGCGCGAGCGCGGCCTGATAGCGGCGATAGGCGGCCACCACCTCATCGCTGCTGTCCCCGGGGCCCGACAGCCGCGGCAGGTGGGTCGATACTGCGGCGACGAACACCTCGCCCGCCTGGTTGATGAGCGCGTTGTCGTTCCAGCGCGCCAGCGGCACGTGCTCGGTCAGCGACACCACCAGGGTGTCGGGCCAGCGGCGCTCCACCCGTGCTTCGCGCACCCAGGGCAGTTTTTCCAGGCTGTTGCGCACGCCTTCCAGATCGACGGTGAAGAAGGTGCCGCGCACCTGGCGCTCGGCCACCAGCCGGATCTGCGCTTCGGTGACGTGCGCCACCGGGGTCTTCACCTCGATGTTGCGCAGCGCAAACCACGGCTGCGCCACCACCCAGCTGACGGCGCCATAGGCCAGGAGGCCGAGCGCGCCCCAGGTCAGCACGCGGGCGACCTGGGTCAAGGGATGGGCGGCGAGTTCATTGGTCATATTGAAAACCATTAACCACAGAGGCACAGAGGCACAGAGAAACCCGGGCGAGCTTCTTGTTGTTCTCTGTGGCTCTGTGTCTCTGTGGTGAGTGGTTTAAGTTTCATACCAGCGTCTGCTCCAGAATCTTCAGGCACAGCGCATCGAAATCCATGCCCGCCACGCGCGCGGCCATCGGCACCAGGCTGTGGTCGGTCATGCCGGGCGAAGTGTTCACCTCCAGCAGATAGGGATTGCCGAGGCTGTCGAGCATCAGGTCGACCCGGCCCCAGCCGCGCCCGCCCACCAGGCGGAAGGCGTCCAGCGCGAGCTGCCGCAGCGCCATTTCCTGCTCGTTGGGAAGGCCTGCCGGGCAGTGGTACTGGGTGTCGTTGCGAATATATTTGGCGTCGAAGTCGTAGAAAGCCTTGTCCGGCGCAGGCGCCAGCCGGATCAGCGGCAGCGCTTCGTCGCCGAGGATGCCGACGGTGAATTCGGCACCGTCGATGAATTTTTCCGCCAGCACCAGCGGGTCGTGCTCGGCGGCGGTTTCGTACGCGGCCGCAAGCGTGCCGTGCTCGGTCACCTTGCTCATGCCGATGCTGGAGCCCTCGCGCGCCGGCTTGACGAAAATCGGTAGGCCGAGCTTCTTCTCCACCGCAGCAAAATCGCTGGCGGCGTCGAGGATCGCCCAGTCGGCCGTGGGCAGGCCGGCTGCGCGCCACAACAGCTTGGTGCGCCACTTGTCCATGCCGATGGCCGAGGCCATCACACCGCTGCCGGTGTAGGGAATGGCGAGCAGCTCGAGCGCGCCCTGCATGCACCCATCCTCGCCGTAGCGCCCGTGCAGGGCGATGAACACGCGATCGAATTCCCCGCTGATCAGATCGCCCAGGTTGCGGTTGGCCGGATCGAAGGCGTGCGCATCGACCCCTTGCCGGGTCAGCGCCGCCAGCACGGCCGCGCCGCTGTTCAGCGACACCGGACGCTCGGCCGAGGTGCCGCCCAGCATGACCGCGACTTTTCCGAACCGTTTCGCGGAACTCAATTCACTCACCGCCGCTCTCCAATAATTCGCACTTCGCGTAACAGACGCACATTGGTGCGCGCCTCCACGCTGTCTTCAATGTGTTCGATCAGGCGCTCGATGTCGGTCGCCGTGGCGTTTCCCAGGTTGACGATGAAGTTGGCGTGCTTCTCCGACACCTGCGCGTCGCCGATGCGATAGCCTTTGAGGCCGCAGGACTCGATCAGCCGCGCAGCGTAGTCGCCCGGCGGATTGCGGAACACCGAACCGGCGTTGGGCAGGTTCAGCGGCTGCGTGGCGATGCGCTTTTTCAGCAGTTCGCGGATCGTCTCGCGCGAGGCCGCGCCGTCGCCGTGGGTCAGCCGGAACCAGCCGCCGATGAACCACTCTTCTTCGCGCGTGTGCCGCAATGCGACATGGCGGTAGCCGGTCACGTATTCGTCCGGTCGCCGCTCGTTCAGCTGGCCCTGCCGATCCAGCGTCTGCACCTGCACCAGCTTGTCCCAGGTTTCGCTGCCGAAGCAGCCGGCATTCATCGCAATCGCGCCGCCCACGGTGCCGGGAATGCCGGCCCAGAACTCGCCGCCGACCAGGTCGTGATTGGCGGCAAAGCGCGCCAGCTTGGGCGCGGCGACCCCTGCCTGGGCATACACCAAGGCCGTATCGGAATCCGCCGGCGCAGGGGGCAGGCCGTGGGTGCGGCTCTCGATCGCCAGTTTTTTCAGCACGCCGTGCAGCAGAATCACCACCCCCGCCACGCCGCCGTCGCGCACCAGCAGATTGCTGCCCAGCCCGACCACGTGGATGTCTTCGTGCGCGGGCACCGAACGCACCAGCCAGCCCAGGTCTTCCAGATTGGCGGGAATGTAGACGCGCTGCGCGGCGCCGCCGGCGCGCCACGACACGTGCTTTTTCATCGGCTCGTTGTAGAGGAAGCGTCCGCGCAGCACCGGCGCCGCGCCGCCGCCAAGATCCATCTCGCTCATCCGGTAGTCATGCCGCATGGGGCTCTCCCAGGGCCGGCGCCACCTGGCCGATGCTGCCTGCGCCCATCACCAGCACGACGTCGTCCGCCTGCGCCAGATCGTGCACCGTGGCGGGCACATCGGCGATGCTTTCAACGAACACCGGCTCGACCTTGCCCACCACCCGCACCGCGCGGGCGAGCGCGCGGCCATCCGCCGCCACGATCGGCGCCTCGCCTGCCGGATAAACCTCGGTCAGCACCAGCATGTCGGTTTCCGACAGCACCTTGACGAAGTCCTCGAAGCAGTCGCGGGTGCGGGTGAACCGGTGCGGCTGGAACACCAGCACCAGCCGGCGGCCGGGGTAGGCGCCGCGCGCGGCGGCCAGCGTGGCCGCCATTTCCACCGGGTGGTGGCCGTAGTCGTCGACCAGGCAGTAATGCCCGCCATTTTTCGCCGCGATTTCGCCGTAGCGCTGGAAGCGCCGGCCGACGCCGTGAAACTCGGCCAGCGCCTTGACGATGGCGGCGTCAGGGGCGTCGACCTCGGTCGCCACCGCGATGGCGGCCAGCGCGTTCAGCACGTTGTGCAGGCCGGGGTGGTTCAGCACCACGTCGAGATCGGCCATGCCTTCGCGCCTGACGCCGAAATGCATCCGTCCCTGCTCGAAGCGCGCATCGACTGCACGCACCTGGGCCGCTTCGTCGAAGCCGTAGGTGGTGATCGGCTTGGTGATGCGCGGCAGGATTTCGCGCACGTGCGGGTCGTCGACGCACAGCACCGCCATGCCATAGAAAGGGAGCCGCTGGCAGAAGTCGACGAAGGCCTGCTTCAGGCGTTCGAAGTCATGGCCGTAGGTCTCCATGTGATCGACGTCGATGTTGGTGACGATCGCAATCACCGGCGTCAGATAGAGGAAGGAGGCATCGGATTCGTCGGCCTCGGCCACCAGAAAATCGCCCTGCCCCAGCTTTGCGTTGGTGCCGGCGGCGGTCAGCCTGCCGCCGATGACGTAGGTCGGGTCCATCCCCGCCTCGCCGAGGATGCTGGCGACCAGGCTGGTGGTGGTGGTCTTGCCGTGGGTGCCGGCAACCGCAATGCCCTGCTTCAGACGCATCAACTCGGCCAGCATCAGCGCGCGCGGCACGATGGGAATCTTGTTCTCGCGCGCGCTGACGACTTCCGGGTTGTCGTCGGTGACGGCAGTCGAGACGACGACCACGTCGGCATCGGCGACATGGTCGGCGGCGTGGCCGCGCTGGATGCGCGCCCCCAGACGGGCCAGCCGCCGCGTCACCGCGCTGTCGGCGAGATCCGACCCCGACACGGCGTAGCCCAGGTTCAGCAGCACCTCGGCGATGCCGCTCATGCCGACGCCGCCGATGCCGACAAAATGGATGTGTTTGACGGCGTGCTTCATTTCGCCAGGGCCTCGCAAATGTCTGCCACCTGTTGGGTCGCATCGGGCCGGGCAAGTTTCATCGCCTTGTCCGACATGGCGGCGAGCGTGGCGCGGTCGAGTCCGCCGATCAGCGCCGCCAGCTTTTCCGCGCTCAGGTCTTGCTGCTGGATCAGCCAGGCAGCGCCGGCGTCAGCGAGGAATTCGGCATTGCCTGTCTGGTGGTCGTCGACCGCGAAAGGGAAGGGCACCAGCACCGCAGGCACCCCGGCGCAGGCCAGTTCGGCTACCGTCATCGCGCCGGCGCGGCAGATGGCGAAATCGCAGTCGCGCCAGGCGGCGGCCATATCTTCGATGTAATCGCGCACCTCGGCCTCGACGCCGGCGGCGGCATAGTTCGCGCGCAGGGCGTCGAGATGCAGGCGGCCGGACTGATGCACCACCTGCGGGCGCTGCCCGGCCGGCAGCAGCGCCAGGGCTTGCGGCACCCGTTCGTTCAGCGCCTGCGCGCCGAGGCTGCCGCCCACCACCAGCAGGCGCAGCGGGCCCGTGCGGGCGGCGCGTTCCTCTGCCGTGACCGCGGCGATGTTGGCCCGTACCGGATTGCCCACCCACTCGGTCGCCACGCGCCGGCACGGGATCGGTTTGTCCTTCTCGCCACTGAATGCCTGCGGAAATGCGGTCAGCACGCGGTCGGCCAGACAGGCCAGCACGCGATTGGTGAGGCCGCCGACCGAGTTCTGTTCGTGGATGACCAGCGGCTTGTTCAGGAAGCTTGCCATCATGCCGCCGGGAAACGCGGTATAGCCGCCCATGCCCAGCACCACGTCTGGCCTACGCTGCATGATGGCGGCGAGGCTTTGCCAGAAGGCGATCAACAGCATGGCCGGCAGCAGCAGTTTCTTCAGCAGGCCCTTGCCGCGCACGCCGCCCATCGACACCCACACCATGTCGACCCCGGCGGCCGGCACCACGCGCGCCTCGAGGCCGCTGTGGGTGCCGAGCCAGAACACGTCCCAGCCGCGCGCACGCATCTCGTCCGCCACCGCCAGCGCCGGGTAGACGTGGCCGCCGGTGCCGCCGGCCATGACCATGAGGGTGCGGTTGGCCGTCATGTGCGAAAACCCTTCACCACAGAGGCACGGAGACACAGAGAAAACCGGAAAGGCGCGCAATTATTCTCCAGAATCGGCAACGCTTCTCCTTGAGAAACACGTGCTTTCCTCTGTGCCTCTGTGCCTCTGTGGTTAAAGGTTTTTACGGGATTCAAAACGTCTTCCCCCGCATCATCTGCCGATGCTCCCAGTCGATGCGCAGCAGCACGGCTATCGCCAGGCAGTTGGCGACGATGCCGCTGCCGCCGAACGACAGGAAGGGCAGGGTCAGGCCCTTGGTCGGCAGCAGGCCGACGTTCACCCCCATGTTGATGAGCGCCTGCACGCCGAGCCAGATACCGATGCCGGCAGCCACCAGCGCGCAGAAGTTGCGCTCGAGCTGGGCGGCGCGATGGCCGATCAGGAAGGCCTTGACGATGAGCCAGGCGAACAGCCCGATCACCACCGCCACGCCGACGAAGCCGAATTCCTCGGCGATGACGGCGAGCAGGAAGTCGGTGTGCGCCTCGGGCAGGTAGAACAGCTTTTCGACGCTGCCGCCGAGCCCCTGGCCCAGCCATTCGCCGCGGCCGAAGGCGATCAGCGCATGCGACAGCTGATAGCCTTTGCCGTAGGGGTCGGCGAACGGATCCATGAAACCGAGGATGCGCTGCATCCGGTATTCCGAGGTGAAGATCAGCAGCGCAAACCCGATCATCAGCACCACCACCAGGCCGGCAAACAACTTCCAGTTGAGTCCGCCCAGAAACAGGATGCCCATGGCGATCGCGACGATCACCACGAAGGCGCCGAAGTCCGGCTCGCTCAGCAGCAGGGCGCCCGCCAGCATCATCACCGCAGCCATCGGCAGGAAGCTCTTCTTGAAATCGTGCATGAAGGCGGCCTTGCGCGTGGTGTAGTCGGCGGCATACAGCACGGCGAGAAATTTCATCAGTTCGGACGGCTGCAGGTTGGCGAAGCCGAGCGGAATCCAGCGGCGGCTGCCGTTGACCTCGCGCCCGATGCCCGGGATCAGCACCACGACCAGCAACAGCAGACCGGCGAGAAACAGAAAGGGCGCAGCCTGTTGCCACACCCGCATCGGCACCTGGAAGGCGGCCACGCCGACGCCGACGCCGATGGCGATGAACAGGCCCTGCCGCAGCAGATAGAATTCGCCGTTGTGCCCGGTGTATTTGGCCGCCTCGGCAATCGCGAGCGAGGCGGAATACACCATCACCAGACCGAGCGCCAGCAGCCCGAGCACCAGCCACAGCAGGCTGAAATCGAGTTCGGCGCGGGGTTTGGGCGCACGCGCGGTGTAGAGCATCAGCCTGCCGCCCTCTCTGCCGCCAGCCTGTTGACGGCGTCGACAAACACTTCGGCGCGGTGGATGTAGTTGCGGAACATGTCGAAGCTGGCACAGGCGGGCGACAGCAGCACGGCGTCGCCGGGTTGCGCCAGGCGCTGCGCCGCCGCGACGGCTTCCTGCATGCTGCTCGCCTGCAGGGTTTCGACCCCGCTTCCCGCGATGGCCGCAGCGATCAGCGGCGCGTCGCGCCCGATCAGCACCACCGCGCGGGCGTTGGCCTCGACCGCGGCCTTGAGCGGACTGAAGTCCTGCCCCTTGCCGTCGCCGCCCAGAATCACCACCGCCTTGCGGCGGCCCATGCCGTAGAGGGCGGCCTCGGTGGCGCCGACGTTGGTGCCCTTGGAATCGTCGTACCAGGTCACGCCGTCGATCTCGGCGACCTGCTCCACCCGGTGCGGCAGGCCTTTGAAATGCAGCAGCCCGCGCAGCAACGCTTCCATCGGCAGGCCCAGCGCACGGGTCAGCGCCAGCGCAGCCAGGGCGTTGGCGGCGTTGTGCAGCCCGGCCACCGGCAGCGCGGACAGCGGCATCAGCATGTCGCCGCCAAGGCACAGCTCATCCTCGCACAGTCCGAAGTTGTCATCGCGCGGGCTGCGGTCGAGGCCGAAGCTGACGACGCGGCGGCCCGGCAACGCCATCGCCAGGCTGTGCGCGTCGTCGCGGTTGACCACCTGCACGCCGTCGCCGCTGAAAATGCGTGCCTTGGCTGCCGCGTAGGCATCCATGTCGGGGTAGCGATCCATGTGGTCTTCCGACAGGTTGAGCACGGTGGCGGCATCGGCGTTGAGGCTGGACGTCGTTTCGAGCTGGAAGCTGGACAGTTCCAGCACCCATGCCTGCGGCGCGGGCGCGCCCCCCTGCTCGATTTCAGACAGCGCATCCAGCACCGGCAGGCCGATGTTGCCGGCCACGCAGGCGACGAGGCCCGCCATGCGGCACATGTCGCCGCACATCGCGGTGACGGTGCTCTTGCCGTTGCTGCCGGTGATCGCAAGCACCCGCATCGGATGCTCGCGCTTTGCATTGAGTGCGCGAATGGCGCGGGCGAACAGCTCGACGTCGCCCACCACCTCGACCCCCGCCGCGATGGCGCGGGCGACCGCCGGCTCGGCCAGCGGCACGCCCGGGCTGACCACCAGCATGTCGGTTGACTGCAGGCCGGCGTCGTCGAACGGCCCGGTGTAGAGCGGCACCTCGGGCAACCATTCGGCCAGTCGGGCCGCGTGCGGCGGCGCTGCGCGGGTGTCGGCCACGCTCACTTGCGCGCCGCGCGCCGCCAGCCAGCGCGCGCACGACAGGCCGGTGTCGCCCAGGCCGAGCACCAGGATCCTTTTGCCGGAGAGTTGCAGGCTGTCGTAGTTCATCTCAGTTTCAGGCTCGACAGGCCGATCAGCACCAGCATCATTGAAATAATCCAGAATCGCACCACCACCTGGTTCTCCTTCCAGCCCTTCAGCTCGTAGTGATGATGGATCGGCGCCATGCGGAACACGCGCTTGCCGGTGAGCTTGAACGAGGCGACCTGCACCATCACCGACAGCGTCTCGACCACGAACACGCCGCACATGATGAAGAGCACGATTTCCTGGCGCACGATGACGGCGACCACGCCGAGCGCGGCGCCCAGCGCCAGCGCGCCGACGTCGCCCATGAAGACCTCCGCCGGGTAGGCGTTGAACCACAGGAAGGCAAGCCCCGCGCCCGTCATCGCGGCGCAGAAGATCGCCAGTTCGCCGGCGCCCGGTACGAAGGGCACGCCGAGGTATTTGGAAAACACCGCGTTGCCGGCGACGTAGGCGAAGATCGCCAGCGCGCCGGCCACCATCACGGTCGGCAGGATCGCCAGGCCGTCGAGGCCATCGGTGAGGTTGACCGCGTTGCTGGAGCCGACGATGACGAAATAGCTAAGCACGATGAAGGCCGCCGCCGATAGCGGCAACGTGGCGAACTTGAGGAAGGGGATGATGAGTTCGGTGTGTGCGGGCAGGGTGGCGGTCTGCCACAGATAGACCGCCGCCGCCAGACCGATCAGCGACTGCCAGAAATACTTCCAGCGCGAGGCCAGGCCGCGCGAATTCTTCTCGACCACCTTGCGCCAGTCGTCGATCCAGCCGATGGCGCCGAAACCGACCAGGGTGAGCAACGCGACCCAGACATAGTCATTGGTGAGGTCGGCCCACAGCAGCGTGGTGACGGTGACCGACACCAGGATCAGCGCGCCGCCCATGGTCGGCGTGCCGGCCTTGACCAGATGGGTCTGCGGGCCGTCGCTGCGCACCGACTGGCCGATTTTCAGCGCGGCGAGCTTGCGGATCACGGCCGGCCCGACGATGAAGGAAATCGTCAGCGCGGTGAGCGTGGCCAGCACGGCGCGCAGCGTCAGGTAGCTGAAGACATTGAATGCCCGGATGTCCTGGCCCAGATATTCGAACAGCCACAGCAGCATGTCAGTGTCCCTCGTGCCCCGGCCTTGAGGCCGCCGGGCATTCCACAAAACTGTTGACCACGCGTTCCATCTGCATAAAGCGCGAGCCTTTCACCAGCACGGTGGTGTCGGGCGCGAGTTCGTTTTCGAGTTCGGCGAGCAGTTCCTGGATGCGCTCGAAATGCATCGCGCCGGCGCCGAACGCGGCTACGGTTTCCTTCGACAAATCGCCCAGCGCAAGCAGGCGGTCGACGCCCGCCGCGCGCGCGGCCTGTCCGATCTGCGCGTGCATGGCCGCAGCGTCGTCGCCCAGTTCGCCCATGTCGCCCAGCACCAGCACTTTCCGGCCGGGTTGCTGCGCCAGCACCGCCAGCGCGGCTTGCACCGAATCCGGGTTGGCGTTGTAGGTGTCGTCGATGAAGGTGCTGCCGTGCAGGGCAGGCTTTCTTTGCAGGCGGCCCTTGACGCCGGTGAAGCCGGACAGCCCGGCGTCGATGCTGCGCAGGCTGACGTCGAGGGCGAATGCGGCCGTGGCGGCGGCGAGCGCGTTCATCGCGTTGTGTTCGCCCGGCACCTGCAGCGCGATGTCGAGGCAGGCATTGGGCAGGGTCAGCGTCAACGCCGAGCCGAAGGTGCCGGGGCGATATTGCCCGCGCACAGCCGCCGACTGCCTGATGCCGAAATCGATCACGCTGCGCCGCGCATTGGCATCGCGCCACAGCCCGGCGTGCGCATCGTCGGCGTTGATCACGGCGATGCCGGCGTCCGACAGGCCGTTGAAGATTTCGCCCTTGGCGCGCGCGATATTCTCGATCGAGCCGAGATGCCCGATATGCGCGGTCATCGCATTGTTGATCAGCGCCACGTCCGGCCGCGCCAGTCGCGTCAGGTAGTCGATCTCGCCCGCATGGTTCATGCCCATTTCCAGCACGGCGAACTGATGCGCCTGGCGCAGACGCAGCAGCATCAGCGGCAGGCCAATGTCGTTGTTGAGGTTGCCCTCGGTGGCGAGCACCGCATCGCCCGAACCCGCCTCCACCCGCAGGATGGCCGCCAGCATTTCCTTCACCGTGGTCTTGCCGTTGCTGCCGGTGATGGCAACGAGCGGAATCGTGAAGCGCCGGCGCCAGGCGGCGGCCAGCCTGCCGAGCGCGAGGCGGGTGTCGTCGACGCGGAGGGCCGGCGTCATGCCGGGCGCCTGCGCGGCGTCGAGCACCACGCCGGCCGCGCCCCGCTCCAGCGCCTGCGCGGCAAATTTGCCGCCGTCGAATTTCTCGCCGCGCAGCGCGATGAAGAGATCGCCCGGCTGAATCGTGCGGCTGTCGGTGGAGACGCGCAGCACCTCGGCATCCACCCCATCGAAGGGCACGCCGAGCATGGCGGCGGCTTCGGTCAAACGCATCATGCTCATGTCCATGCCTCCAGGGCTTTTCCGGCAACCGCCACGTCGGAGAACGGCTGCCGCTCGCCGGCGATTTCCTGGTAGTCCTCGTGGCCCTTGCCGGCGATCACCACCACGTCGCCGTGGTGCGCGCCGCCGATGGCCTCGAAAATCGCGCGCGCCCGGTCCGGTTCGACGTGCGGCGTGTCGCCCGTGCCGGCCAGGATGTCGTCGATGATGCGGCGCGGGTCTTCGTTGCGCGGGTTGTCGCTGGTGATCCAGACTTCGTCGGCGCCTGCGACTGCGGCCTGTCCCATCAGCGGGCGCTTGCCGCGGTCACGGTTGCCGCCGCAGCCGAAGACGCAGATCAGGCGCCCGCCACTGACAATTTCGCGCAGGGTGGCGAGCACTTTTTTCAGCGCGTCGGGGGTGTGGGCGTAGTCCACTACCACCAGCGGATGGGCGTTGCCGCCGAGCGTCTGCATCCGCCCCGGCGGCGGCGTGACGTGCGCCAGCACCCGGCAGGCATCGTCCAGCCTCACGCCGGAAATCAGCAACGTGGTCAGTACCGCCAGCAGGTTGGCCGCATTGAAGCGGCCCAACAGCGGCGCATCGACTTCGGCATTGCCCCAGTCGGTGCGCACCGCGAGATGCAGGCCGGCCTGCGACAGGCGCAGCTTTTCGCCCACCACGGTGCCGCGCTGAAAGCCGTAGCCGGCGACGCTCGCCAGCCGCGTCTCCGCTTCCAGCCGCTGGCCGAAGGCGTCGTCGACATTGAGCACCACCCACTCCAGCCCCGGCCAGCTGAACAGACGCGCCTTGGCGGCGGCATAGCTGTCCATGTCGCCGTGGTAGTCGAGATGGTCGCGCGACAGGTTGGTCAGCACCGCGATGCTGAATTGGGTGCCGTTGAGCCGCCCCTGGGCCAGCCCGTGCGACGACACCTCCATCGCGCACGCGGTCGCGCCCTGCTGCCGGAAATGCGCCAGGCGCTGCTGCAGTTCGATGGCATCGGGCGTGGTGTTGAGCGCCGGCGTCAGCGCACCGGGGAAGCCATTGCCGGCAGTGCCGATGACGGCGGTCTTGCGCCCCAGCTGCGAGAAGGCCTGCGCGACCCAGTGCGCCACCGAGGTCTTGCCGTTGGTGCCGGTGACGCCGACCATGTGCAGCGCGCGCGAAGGCTCGCCGTAGACATGGGCGGCGATTTCGCCAATGCGGTTTTTCAGGCCGGGCACCCCGGCATTGGGAATGGCGAGCGCAGGATCCCACTGGTAATGGTCGGCTTCCCACAGCACGCCGTCGACGCGCTGCGCCACCGCCTGCGCGATGAAGTCGCGGCCATCGCGCGCCTCTCCGGGATAGGCGGCGAACACCGTACCCGGCATGGCCCGGCGGCTGTCGCTGACGAGTTCGCTGACGGCGATGCCGAGCCGCTCCAGCATGTGCGGCACGGATTCCCGCATCGCCTGCGGCGCGGCCAGCTTGTTTGTGTCTGGTTGGGAATTCGTCATCACGCGCCTCCCCCTGCACGCGCCGCCACCGGCGGCGCATTCTGCGTCACCCGCGTCGCGGTATCCGGCGCATCCGGCGGCACCGCGAGCTGTCGCAGGCTGGCGGCCATCACCTGCGCAAACACCGGGCCTGCCGTGCTGCCGCCGTAATACACCCCGCCGGACGGCTCGTCGATCACCACGCCGATGATGAGGCGCGGGTTGGAGACCGGCGCCATGCCGACGAAGGAAGACAGAAAGCGATTGGGGGCGTAGCGGCCGTCGACCAGCTTGTGCGCGGTGCCGGTCTTGCCGGCCACGCGATAGCCCGGCACCCGGGTGCGCATGCCGGTGCCGCCTTCCTGCGTCACCGTTTCCATCATGGCGCGCACTTTGCGCGCCACCGCCGGGGAGAACACCCGCTCGCCGACGATTTCCTGCGGCTCGCGCTTGAGGAAGGACAGCGGCATTACTTCGCCGTCGTTGGCAAACGCCATGTAGGCGCGCGTCAACTGCAGCAGGCTGACCGACAGGCCGTAGCCGTAGGCCATGGTGGCGTGCTCGACCGGCTTCCAGGTGGCGGCATCGCGCAGGCGCCCGGCGGTCTCGCCGGGAAAGCCCGATCCCGGCAGCTGGCCGAAGCCGGAGCGGTGCAGCACGTCCCAGTATTGCTGCGGCGTCATCGACATGGCCAGCTTCACCGCGCCGACGTTGCTCGATTTCTGGATGATTTCGCTCACCGTCAACTGGGGATGCGGGTGCGTGTCGCGCACCAGCTTGGCGCCGACGCGCCAGGTTTCCGGCGTGTCGATGACGCTGTCGGGACGATACAGGTCGCGCTCCAGCACCGCCGCCGCCACGAAGGGCTTGATGGTGGAGCCCGGCTCGAAGGTATCGATCACCGCGCGGTTGCGCATCGGCTCCGGCGAGTAATTGCGGCGGTTGTTGGGGTTGAAGATGGGCTGGTTGGCCAGTGCGAGAATCTCGCCGGTCTTGGCGTCGAGCACCACCACGCTGCCGCCCTTGGCCTTGAGCGCGACAATCGCCGCCGCCAGTTCGCGGTGCGCCAGATACTGGATGTTCAAATCGAGCGACAGCGCCAGATTGCCGCCCATCTGCGCGGTCCGGATCGGCGCCAGATCGCGGATGGTGTTGCCGCGGCGGTCGCGCTGGATCCGGCGCTGGCCCTCGCGTCCGGCCAGCCAGTCCTGATAGGCGCGCTCGACGCCTTCCTGGCCAAGATCGTCCACATTGGTGAAACCGACCACGTGCGCGGCCACCTCGCCCGCCGGGTAGTAGCGGCGGAATTCGCGGCGCAGGTGCAGGCCCGGCACCCCCATGGCGGCAATCCTGACCGCCTGCTCCGGCGTCACCGGACGCCGCACGCTGAATTCGCCGCGCGTCTTGCGCGCCAGCGTTTTCTCCAGCGCCTGCGGCGACACGCCGAGCACCCTGGCCAGCTGCGCACGCTCATCGTTTGACAGCTTGAGCTCGTCCGGGCGCGCCCACAGGGATTCGACCGGCGTGCTGATCGCCAGCAACTTGCCGTTGCGGTCGGACACCTGGCCGCGATGCGCGGGCAGGGTGAGGTTGCGGTTGGTCAACGCATCGCCCTTGCCCTGCAGATAGTTGGTGTTGAGGCCCTGCAGATAGAACGCGCGCCCGGCCACCACCACCAGCCCGGCCAGCAGCAGACTGCCCACCGTCGCCATGCGCCAGGGGGCAAGATTGAGCTTGAGCAGCTTCCTCGAATGGTAGTTCATGGCGCGTCCGCCAGCGTTTCGATGCGCACGCGGCCATGCGCCGGCTCAACCAGGCCGAGCCGGGTGCGCGCAAGCGTGTCGACCCGCGCCAGATTGGCCCAAGTGCTCTGCTCCAGTTGCAGCTGCCCCCATTGCTCGTCCAATACGCGCGCCTCTTTCTTCAGGCGTTCCAGTTCCACAAAATAAGTACGCGAGCGATGCTGCGCCTGGATCACGGCCAGCGCACACACCACCAGCGCCAGCGCCATGACGACGTTGAAGCGACTCATGCCGCCTCGCCCATGCGTTCCGCCACCCGCAGCACGGCGCTGCGCGCCCGCGGGTTGGCCGCCACTTCGGCGCCGCTCGCGCGCTGGGCGCGGCCCACCAGCCTCAGGCGTCCCGGTTTCAGCATGGCGGCCTGAATCGGCAGGCGGCGCGGCGCCTGCTCGCCCATCGCCTCGTCGCGCATGAAGCGCTTGACGATGCGGTCTTCCAGCGAATGAAAGCTGATGACCGCGAGCCGGCCGCCGGGTTTCAGTTTGTCCACGCATTGCGGCAGCACGGCACTCAGTTCTTCCAGTTCGCGGTTGATGTAAATCCGTATAGCCTGGAAGCTGCGGGTCGCCGGGTGTTGCCCCGGCTCGCGCTTTTTGACCGTCGCGGCGATGAGACTCGCCAGCTGCCCGGTGCTGCGGATGGCTGCTTCCTGGCGTGCCGCAACAATCGCGCGCGCAATCGATTTAGCAAACCGCTCTTCCCCGTAGGTGCGGATGACTTCACTGATCTCTCCCTCTTCCGCCGTCGCCAGCCAGTCCGCCGCCGACAGCCCGCTTCCCGGATCCATGCGCATGTCGAGCGGCGCATCGAAGCGGAAGCTGAATCCGCGCGTCGCGTCATCGAGCTGCGGCGACGACACCCCGATATCCAGCAAAATTCCATCCACCTGCGTCAAACCCATTTCGTCGAGCACCGCGCCCAGCCGCGAAAACGCGCTTTGCACCAGCGTCAGCCGCGCATCCTGCAGCGCCGCGCCCGCGCGGACGGCGTCCGGGTCGCGGTCCAGCGCGACCAGGCGGCCGGCCGGCCCCAGCTGCGCCAGGATCAACCGGCTATGGCCGCCGCGCCCGAAGGTGGCGTCGACATAAATGCCATCGGGCCTGATCGCCAGTGCCGCCACCGCCTCCTGTGCCAGCACCGGCACATGGGCGGTCTCCATCACAACGTAAAGCCTTCCAGTTCGGGCGGCAGCGCGTCGTCGCTGAAGGTCAGCGCCTGCGCCACCTGCGCCTCCCAGCGCGCCTCGTTCCACAACTCCACCTTGCTGCCCTGGCCCACCATCACCACGTTTTTATCCAGATCGGCGAACTTGCGCAGCATCGGCGGCAGCAGCACGCGACCGGCGCTGTCCATGTCCATGTCGTGCGCATAGCCGACGAGCAATTGTTTGAGACTGCGGGTGCGGGGATTGAAGTCGGACAGCCCGTTGAGCTTTTTCTCGATCGGCTCCCACTCGGGCAGGGGGTAGAGCAGCAGGCACTGGCTGGGGTCGGCGGTAATCACCACGCGCCCGCCGCCGTTCACCAGGAGGGCGTCGCGGTAGCGCGCCGGCACCACGAGCCGGCTCTTGCTGTCCAGACTGACCGTTGCGACCCCCCGGAACATGCGCTCCCCCCATTATTGAAATTAGATTTGGCCGCGTTTGGCTGGGCGCATTCTCCCACAACCTCCCACCAATCACCACTTGCACCCACTATAGGGGATAGTTTTGTGAGGGTCAAGCCGATAGACGCAAAAAACCCCCTATGCCTCAAGGACTTAGGGGTGGTTTTGGGTTGTGGATAAGTTTCTGGAAAAACCGTAGCTTAGCGGCGAATTCTGCCTATTTTTCTAGGTAAAAACGCTAAGTATTTGAATTGCATGAAAAGTGGGAAAGCCAATCGATAAGCCGGGTTCTGTCGTGGACAACCATTCCTCTAGGCCGGCCATTGCTGACCGGCTCCAGCCACCTACCCGCAGACTCGGCGAGCCGCGTCATCGTCTGCCTATTTGGTGTTGCTCCGGATGGAGGTTACCGCGTTTCACCGTAACTTAATACGCTCGTCTCTGTGGCCCTATTCCTCGCCTCACGGCGTCCGGCCGTTAGCCGGCATCCTGCTCTGTGGAGCCCGGACTTTCCTCTCCCACTTGCGTGGCAGCGGTTGTCTGATCGGCTTTCCCACCGTAATTATAAAGCCTTTACCCGGTCAGCGCGGCACGCGCAATCAGACGATGGCAAGCGCACACCTGGCGTAATGCCCGTTCGCAACCCTCTATCGGAAAGGGAGTGCACTAATAATATTCGGGGATGCCGAATACCTGAATCCGTGACCGTTCCCGGGCAAACCCAGCGCCACCGTGTGTTGTAGGCAAATTTACCCGCACCCAGTGGGTGAAGCCGGCAGGGTGGCCTGAGATAATGGCGGCATTGAATTTCCCGCCGCCGCCATGACCGACTTCCAGATCAAACGCCTGCCCTACAATCTGACAGCGCAGGCGGGATTGTCGCTGGTCGGGCAATACCTCAAACGCTTTGCCCAGATCGACCAGATCATCGACCCGCGCTTTCCCATTTCCGGCCAGGGCGGCATCGCCACCAGCAGCCTGCTCAAGGCCTATGTTGGTCTGCTGTGCACCGGCAAATCCGACTTCGACGCCATTGAATCGCTGCGCCGGGACGCTTTCTTCAGGGACGCGCTGGGCTTGGTGGCCGTGCCCTCTTCGCCGACCTTGCGCCAGCGCATGGATGCGCTGGCGGATGCGGGCGATACCGCACTCACCGCCCTGGACGAGGCCAACGAACGGCTGCTGCGCCGCGCCAAGCCCACCTTCACGCCCTTGTCCACCGGCCATCTGGCCCTGGATTTCGATGTCTTCACGCTCGACAACAGCGGCACCGCCAAGGAAGGCGTGGGCCGCACCTACATGGGCTTCGACGGCTACGCACCGATCGCCGGCTAGCTGGCGGAGGAAGGCTACTGCCTGGGTCTTGAATTGCGTCCGGGCACCCAGCACTCGGCCAGCGAAACCCCGGATTTCCTCAAACGATTGCTGCCGCGTGCCCGCGCGGTGTCGAGTCTGCCGCTCCTGGTGCGGGCGGACTCGGGTTTCGATGGCGCCGCCATCTTCGTGGCGATGGCCGAGGCCCGTGCATCGGGATCGCTGGACTGGCTGGTGAAGTGGAACCCGCGCGGCTTCGATACAGACGCCCTGCATCAACGTCTGGCCGCCGACCCGGCCACCGCCTGGACGCAGCCGCGCGAGGGCAAACGCGAGACCTTCATGGTGGAAACCATCACGCGCGAGCATGGCGGCGTATCCGTTTCCATGCGCCGGGTGATGTACTTGATCGAGCGCACCATCGACCGCCACGGCCAGGCCCTGCTGATGCCCGATATCGGGATCGAGGGCTGGCTGACCAGTCTGGACTTGCCGGCGGCGGACATCGTCAAGTTGTACCAGGGGCACGGCACGCACGAGCAGTTCCATTCCGAGTTCAAGACCGATCTGGACCTGGAGCGGCTGCCTTCGGGCAAGTTCGCGACCAACGATCTGGTGCTGTCTCTGGCGGTGCTGGCCTTCAACATCCTGCGCGCTATCGGCCAGGCCACCTTGATAAGCTTTCGGTGGGACGCACCAATGCCGTCAGGCAGGCGCCGGCACGCCCAAACGACGTGGAAGCGGTATCCACGCCGGTTTCGGCGCTCGGTTTCGTTCCAATTCCGTTCGAGTTGGCATGCTCAAATCAAATCCCAAGCCCAATCCCGCTCAAAATGTCATTCCTGTTGGCGATGGCAGGGTGCGGGGCAATGTGGTTAAGGGCGGCCACGGATTCAGGCGATAGTTAGATGCAATAATTTCGGCCACTTTTCACGCTTACATCTGTATCTAAGCCGCCTCCCGCAACGCCACCCTGATATCGATCTCGTCAAACGGCACCACCAGTTTCCCGTCTGCCCGTTCCAGCAGCCCTAGTTCTTCCAGTGCCTTCACGTCGGTGTGGACGTTTTTGTAGTCGCGCCCCAGCGCCTGGGCGAGTTGGTGGATGTTGAGCGCCTCATGGCTGGCGACGTGGCGCAGCAATTCCAGGCGTCGGTCGGTGATGGCGGCGAACAGTTCAGAGGGAGAGCCGAAGCTGATGGTGGACACGATGGTCTCGTCGCCCGCTTCGATGCGCCGCCAGACCGATGCAGCGTCTTTCAACGCCTGGGCTGGCGTGGTGATGGTGATTTCGACTTTGCTCATGTGTCCCACTCCCAGCCCGCGAGGCGGGCGCAGTCGTTGCGAAAATCCTCGATCAGCTGGTCCACGCCGGTGAAGGCGTAGGGCTCTTCCAGTTCGCCGTAGTGGCGGTGTCGCCTTTGCCGGCTTCGTTGTCGTAGCGGACCAGGCACGCATTGTCGCGTCCGCAGTAGAAGCGGTACTTGATGCCGTGGGGGCCGGTCTGGCGCGGCTTTGGGCAGACGCCAGATGACCATTTCCACGATGACGTTTCCGCGCTGGAACTTGCGACGAAACAACTGGCTGACTTTTATTATGGTTCATCGCACCATAATTAGCCAGCGTTGTTGCTGGCGCGGAGGGTTTCCAGCGACCTTGCACCCACTCCCAAATCCCGCCAGTTCGCGGGATGGCAGGTGAACAGCAGGATTTGATGCCGTGTTGCGGCGTCGAACAGCAGGCGTTTCATTTGCGCCAGTCGAGTCTCGTCGCTGTGGACCAGGGCGTCGTCGAGAATGATGAGGGTGGGACGCTCGGCTTCCTTGAGCAGGTCGGCGTAGGCCAGACGGCTGATGACGCCCATTTGTTCGCGGGCGCCAAAGCTGAGTTCTTCAAACAGGCCGGTTTCCGCGCCGTTGCTGCCCGGGCGTGTGAGCGGGCCGGGCGTGAGGTTTTCGTCGATGTCCAGGCTGGCCTGGGGAAACAGCAGTTGCAGATAGCGGTTGAGGTGCTTTTGCAGCGGCGCCTGGAGTTTGCGGGTCAGCACGGCGCGCTTGTCGCGCAGCAGCGTGAGCAGATGGTCGAGCGCCAGGGCGCGGCGTTGCAACTCGTCGCTGCGACGGCGGACTTGTTCCTGGTCGCGCGCCGCTTCGGCCCGGCGTTCTTCCAGCCCCTGGGCGCCGGTGGTCTGTAGCTCGACCTCCAGGCGCATCAGGGTGTCGCGGCGTTCGGCGTGCTGTTTTTCGAGTTGCCCGGCGCTCGCGCGGAAGCGTTCGACATCCTGCTGGAGGATGTCTGGATTAGCCTCGGCGACTTGCCGGGCTCGTGCCTCGATGCGGCCGGCCAAGCTGTCTTGCTCGGCGCGGGCATCGACCAGATTTTGATTGGCGGCCGACAGACGCGCGGCGCGGTCGGGTGCGTCGAGAACAGCCTGGGCGGCAGCCAGTTCGCGGGTTGCGGACTCAAAGGCGGTCCGGGCGTTGCCGGCGGCGATTCGCGCCTTGTTGAGTTGCTGGTTGAGCTGGTCGAGTGACTGGCGGGCGGTTTCTTCGGCGGCTTCGGCTTGGGAGACCGACGCTGGCTCGGCCGCATTTTCCGGCGCGACCGGCAGGCGGGCGAGAGCCTGTTCGACTTCTCCGAAACGGGCGTCGTGAGCAGTGAGTTCGGCACGCAGGGCTTCAATGCCTTTCGGGGCGAGGGCCTTGAGCGTGGCGGTTGCGGTCCTGGCTTCGGCCTGGTGCTGGGTGTGACTTTGATGGCGGGCTTCGGCGGCTTCCAGACTGTCGAGGCCCAGCCGTTGCAACAGGGCAGCATGGCTGTCGGCCAGGGCCTGTTCCTGACGACCGAGTTCGGCCAGATCAGCGCCGCCGGGGGTGATATCGAGTTGGCCCAGACCGGGCAAGGTGACACGTGTGGTTTCGGTCAGCAGGCGGTCGCCGCTGCTGGTGACGGATTCCTGGCCGATCTCGATCCGACCACCCTCGGCCAGGGCGAAGCGTAGCCGGGTGGCGGCCGTGTCGCGCCGGATGCGCAGTTCGCGCAATTCGCTTTGTTGCCCCTTGAGGGTGTTCAGGTCCTTGGGGTCGATCTCTGTTTCGGCCAGTCGCTTCTGCAGCGCGGTCAGGGCGGCCTGTTCGGCCTCGGCCCGGGCGAGGGCGTCGGCTGTGGTTTCCTGCTTGCGTTTGAGCTCGTCCAGTTGGCGGTCCAGATCGCGCCGGGTAGCTTCCTGCCGCGCCAGGCGCAGGGCCTCGCGCAAGGCGGTGTGGCGGTCTGTCGCTTCCTGTGCTCTGGATTGCCATTGCTCGACCAGGGTGTTGTTGGCGTGGCGTTCCTGATCGGCGTTTTCAAACGCCGTCCGGCGGGTAGCGACTGCCCGCTCCTGGCTGGCAAGGGTATCGAGTTGGCCGCGCAGCAGGTTGACTTGTGCGTCGATCTGGCTGGCGCGTTGCCGGTCTGATTGCAAGGCGACCTCGACCTGGCGGATGGCATCCAGACTGGCCGTTGCGGCTTGTTCCTGTTGGCGGAAAGCCGTCCAGGGCTGTTCGGCCTCGTCGGCGGCGTGGTCGCGGCGCAGCGTGGCCAGACGGTCGACCTTGTCACGATAGACGGCAATTTCAGCGTCCAGACTCCGGAGGGTGGCTTCCAGCGTTGCCGCCTGTTCGAGTGCTTGCTGATATGCGCCGCGCGGTTTGCCGGTAGTGGCAGTCAGCAACTCGTTGCGCAACGTCTCGACTTGCGCCAGGACTTCGTCGCCGCCGCCGCTGGCAATCTCGCCGAGGGAGGTGTTGAGGACACTGCGCAGGTGGTCGGTGGCGTGGCTGACGGGTTCGCGCAGATCCTGGGCACTGCCTTGCTGGATCCAGAGCAGGCCGGGGATGCCCCAGTGTTCGGCCTTGCTGACGCCCTTGCCGGCATGCTGGAAACCGAGCAGTTCGGCGAGATGGTCTTCGGCTTCGACGCCGTCCAGATGCTGCGAACCGGCCTGCAGCTCACAGCGTTTCTTGCCGAGGAAACGCTTGCCGAGGCGATAGGTATCGGCGCCGACGGTGAACTCCAGTTCGACGCTGGGCGAGGCGGAGGCATCGCCCCAGGGGCGCAGGTCGTCGACGCTGCCGGAACGGTGACGCTCGAAAAAGGCGGCGCGTATCGCCGCGACAATGGTGCTCTTGCCGGCTTCATTGGCGCCGGTGAACAGGTTCAGGCCGGATTCCAGGTCGGCGATTTCAAATGGCTGGCGGAACTGTTTGAATTGTTCGATGCGGATGCGGGTCAGCTTCACGATGTCGCCTCCGCCCGCCGTTCATCGAGGATGCCGGCGAGCAGGGCCAGGGCATCTCGGGCTATATCTGCATCGGCACCGTCCTGGCCGGCCCGTAGTTCGGTGATGACTTCGCCAAGGTAGCCGTCGGCCTGGATGGCATCGATGTCTTCGTCGGTGGGCTCCAGGCGCAAGGCAGAAAGGTCGGTTTGCAGACAGCGTGCCCGGCCTTGTGCTTGAGCAATCGAGGCTTGCAGGCGGCGATACCCGGTGAGGTCGGTCTGGCCGGACAGGACCAGTTTCACCACGTCGGTCTGGCCGAATTCGGCCAGTTGCGACAGAACCTGATCGATGTCGCTGGCGACCTGGAGCGTCATGGTCAGCGACTGCCAGAGGTATTGCCCGGTTGTAATCGGTGTGACCACGGCTGACTCACCCGGCCCGGCCAGTTCGACCAGCAGCGTCTGGCCGGAGTCGTTTGCCTTGAAGCGGTCGGTTTCGGGCGTGCCGCTGTACCAGGTGCGCGCGTCCACCTGCTTGGTGCCATGCCAGTCGCCCAAGGCGAGGTAATCCAGCCTGGCCTGTTCGGCTCGGCCGGCGGCGATGGGGTTGGCCGAGTCGATTTCTTCCGCCAGGATGCCCTGAACGCTGCCGTGCGCCAGGCCGATGCGAAGCATGCCGGCGGGCGTGTCGGCGCCTGCGAACCATTCGGTCAAATCGTTGTAGGTGTGGCGCTGGGTTAGCGGCGCGGGCAGGATGGCGACGCCGAGTGTCCCCAGTAACAGGGGCTCGGCATTCAGGCAGACATGAACGTTGTCGGGGATGGCCGTGAGCCGGGCAGCTCGGGTCCAGACCGATTCGGCCAGGCCGGCATCGTGGTTGCCCGGTATCAGCAGCCAAGGGCCGGCGTAGCCTCGCATGGCATGAAACAGACGATGAATGGTCTTGTCGGACACGCCCTGTGCGTCGAAGACATCGCCGGCAACCAGAATCAGATCGACTTGCCGTTCAAGCGCCAGCGCAGCGAGCCGCTCGACGGTGTTGAAACGCGCCTCGGCGAGCAGAGCCGCTTCATCCGGCTCGAACTGCCCGTAGCATTTGCCTATCTGCCAGTCGGCGGTGTGTAGCAGCCTGATCAATTTGCCTCCCTTGCAATCAATCTGTTCGTGATTGTCGACGTGGCGCGGTTCCGCTAGACATTTGCCCAGTACAGCCCCATCTGTTCTGAGATTTCTTAGATAGCGGCTCCCCATTATGCCGAAGACCGGACAAATCTTCCGGGTCGAGAGTTCGCATTCGTCAAATCGGGAAGCTGCTGTTTAGCGTCGCTCGCAGCAGAGCGACAGGTGACTGCAGTATTACTGACCGAGATCTGCAAGCCCGTGAGTGTCTGGAAGGCCGATGACTTGCCGACCATGCAGCTCAGCCGTCGGCAGCTTGCCAAGGCACACTGGTCGTCTGGGAACGCATGGTTTCGGCTCACTCAGTGTTCACAGTTGGCCGGCTGCGGGCATGGCCCCTATGACGACCAACGCTACTCGCTGGGCACCGGGCGTCCTCCAAAAATCAGCCCGTCGAATACCGATTTATGCGACGACGCGCCAGCGGATGGTTTCGCCTGCGCGTAGCGGCACCAGGCTTTCCTCGCCCAGTTTGAGGCGGGCCGGCGCGTCCCAGCTTTCGCGCCGGAGGGTGATGGTGTCGGTATGGCGCGGCAGGTCGTAGAAGTCGGCGCCGTAGAAGCTGGCGAAGGCTTCGAGTTTGTCGAGCGCGCCGGCGTCCTCGAACGCCTCGGCATACAACTCGATGGCGGCATGCGCGGTATAGATGCCCGCGCAGCCGCAGGCGGACTCCTTCGCGCCCACCGCATGCGGCGCGGAATCGGTGCCGAGGAAGAACTTGGGATCGCCGGAGGTGGCCGCGGCAATCAGCGCCTGGCGGTGCTGCTCGCGCTTCAATACCGGCAGGCAGTACATATGCGGGCGGATGCCGCCACGGAACATGGCGTTGCGGTTGTACAGCAGGTGGTGCACGGTGACGGTGGCGGCGACGTTGACCGGCGCGGCGGCGACGAACTCGGCGGTCTGGCGCGTGGTGATGTGCTCCAGCACGATTTTGAGCCGGGGGAAATCGCGCAGCAGCGGGATCAGGTGGCGCTCGATGAACACCGCCTCGCGGTCGAACACGTCGACCTCGGGGTCGACCACCTCGCCGTGCAGCAAGAGCGGCATGCCGGCTTCTTCCATCGCCGCGATCGCCTTGTAGGCCTTGGTCAGTTCTGTAACGCCGGAATCTGAATTCGTGGTCGCACCGGCTGGGTAATACTTCACCGCATGCACGAAGCCGCTTTCGCGCGCGCGAAGAATTTCCGCGGGCTGCGTGTTGTCGGTGAGATAGAGCGTCATCAGGGGCTCGAACGCGGTACCGGCGGCGGCGGCCAGCAAGCGCGCGCGGTAAGCCGCTGCGTCGGCCACGTTCACCACCGGCGGATTGAGGTTGGGCATGGCGATGGCGCGGCCGAACACGCGTGCGGTGTCGGGCAGCACGCTCTGCATCGCGGCGCCGTCGCGGAAGTGGATGTGCCAGTCGTCGGGGCGGGTAATCGTGAGGGTGTCGGTCATGCTGGGTCTTGAGATTGCGGCTTGAGTGCGAGTGTCATTTTATAGAGTTCGGCCTTGCTGCGCCCGCTGATCTTCGCCGTCAGCTTGACCGCAAGGGTCGGCGGCAGCTCGCCCAGCAGCACGTCAAGCACGCGCATCGCTTCCGTATCGACCATCGCTGCGGCCGCCGCCGGCGGATGCACGATGACGACGAATTCGCCGCGCACGTGGTTGGGGTCGGCCGCCAGCCAGGCCGGGGCGTCGGCGAGCGGCAGGGTGACGATGGACTCGAAGCGCTTGGTGAGTTCGCGCGCCAGCGTCACCAGGCGGGCGCCGTCCAGCACGGCTGCCATGTCGATCAGGGTTTCCTCGATGCGATGCGGCGCTTCGTAAAACACCAGCGCCACCGGCAGCGCCGCCAGGGTTTGCAGCTGGGCGCGGCGTGCGCCGGACTTGGGCGGCAGAAAGCCGTGGAACAGCCATTGCCCGGATTCCACCCCGGCGGCCGACAGCGCGGTGGTCACCGCCGAGGCCCCGGGAATCGGCACCACCGTCAGCCCCGCCGCACGCACCGCCGCCACCAGCCGCGCGCCGGGATCGGACACCGCCGGGGTGCCCGCATCCGACATATAGGCCACAGCCTCGCCAGCGGCGATCCACGCGATCACCTTTTCAGCGGCGGCGCGTTCGTTGTGTTCGCGAATCGAGATCAGCGGCCTGGAAATACTGAAATGCGCCAGCAGCTGCCCCGACACGCGGGTGTCTTCCGCCGCCACGCGGTCCACGCACTTCAGCGTGTCGAGCGCGCGCAGCGTGATGTCGCCGAGGTTGCCGATGGGCGTGGCGACAACATAGAGCGCGGGCGGCAGGCGGGTATGATGGGGTGATCCGTTCATGATCCGTCATTGTCGCAGATGCAGATGTTGAAATCTCTGATTGGGCAATCCGCCGAAGCGCGCGCCGAAGCTTTCCTGCAAACGCAGGGTATGACGCTGGTGGCACGCAACTGGCGCTGCCGCTTCGGCGAGATCGATCTCATCATGCAGGACGGTTCCACCCGGGTGTTCGTCGAGGTGCGCTTGCGCAACCGCAGCGACTTCGGCGACGCCGCCGCCAGCGTGACACCGGCCAAGCAGAAGAAGCTGCTGGCCGCTGCGCGCCAGTATCTGACCACGCTGAAAACGCTGCCGCCGTGCCGTTTCGACGTGGTCGCGCTCAGCGGCACGGCGCCGCCAGACTGGATCAAGAACGCGTTTGACGATGTGGGATAATCCAGGCTCGAATGTTTCATCAATTACGCGCGCCTTAATGCCTTTACACGACAGAATTCTCGGCCATTTCCAGTCCGCGGCGCAGACCCAGCTGAATGCCGCCGAGGCACTTGCCCCGGCGATTGAACAGGCCGCACGCCACATGGTGCATTGCCTGACGCAGGGCGGCAAAATCCTCGCCTGCGGCAACGGCGGTTCGGCGGCGGATGCGCAGCATTTCGTTTCCAAGATGATCAACCGCTTCGAGCAGGAACGCCCTGGCCTGGCAGCGATTTCGCTCACCGCCGACACCTCCACCCTGACCTCGATCGCCAACGACCTCGCCTACGAACAGGTGTTTGCGCGCCAGGTGAAAGCGCTGGGCCAGCCGGGCGACATCCTGCTGGCGATTTCCAGCAGCGGCAATTCGCACAACGTGTTGCAGGCGGTGGAGGCGGCACACGCGCGCAGCATGCCGGTGATCGCGCTGACCGGACGCCAGGGCGGCGGCCTTGCGGAACAAATGCAGGAAGACGACGTCTTTCTGTGCGTGCCTGCCGAATCCACGGCGCGCATTCAGGAAATCCATCTGCTGACCATCCATTGCCTGTGCGATGCGGTGGACAGCGTCTTATTAGGAGTCGAGGAATGAACAAACTGATCCAAATCGCGCTGGTGGGTGTGGCGCTGTCGCAATTGCATGGTTGTGCCGCGGTAGCTGTCGGTGGCGCGGCCACGGGTGCGTCGGTTGCAATGGACCGCCGCACCGCCGGCGTCTATGTCGGCGACCAGGAAATCGAATTGCGTGCAATGAGCCGCCTGAATGAAGCCTTTACGGAAAAGAACGTGAATATTTCCGTCACCAGTTACAACCGCCAGGCACTGCTCACCGGCCAGGTGCCGGACGAGCCCACCCGCGCGCGCGCCACCGAGGTCGTCAAGGGCGTTCCCGACGTGCGCACGGTGTTCAACGAGCTCAATATTTCCGGCGTCACCTCGCTCACCGCCCGGGCCAACGACACCACCATCACCGGCAACGTCAAGGCCCGCCTGCTGCGCAACGAACAGGTTCCCGGCACCAAGATCAAGGTGGTGACCGACTCCGGCGTGGTCTACCTGATGGGGCTGGTGACCAAGACCGAGGCCGAAATCGCCACCGGGATCGCACGCACCTCCTCGGGCGTGACCAAGGTCGTCACCCTGTTCGAAATCATCGACTGATGCCGCAAATCCGCCTTCGAGCGCGCCCACCCATGATCGGCCGTCCATGATCTACCGCGACCTGCGCGATTTCATCGCACAACTCGAAAAAATGGGCGAGCTCAAACGCATCGCAGCCGTTGTCGACCCCAAACTGGAAATGACCGAAATCGCCGACCGCGTGCTGCGCGCCGGCGGCCCGGCGCTGCTGTTCGAGAATCCGAAGGGCAGCACCATTCCGGTGCTGGCCAACCTGTTCGGCACGGTCAGGCGGGTGGCGCTGGGCATGGGCGAAGACGACCCGAGCCGGCTGCGCGAAGTCGGCAAGCTCCTGGCCTACCTGAAGGAACCCGAGCCGCCGAAGGGGCTGCGCGACGCCTGGGACAAGTGGCCGGTGCTCAAACAAGTCTTGAACATGGCGCCGAAGGAAGTGAAACACGCACCGTGTCAGGAAATCGTGTGGGAGGGCGCCGACGTGGACTTGAATCGCCTGCCGATCCAGCACTGCTGGCCGGGCGACGTGGCGCCGCTGATCACCTGGGGGCTGACCGTCACCCGCGGCCCGCACAAGGCCCGGCAGAACCTGGGCATCTACCGCCAGCAGGTGCTCGGTCCCAACAAGCTCATCATGCGCTGGCTGGCGCATCGCGGCGGCGCGCTGGATTTTCGCGAGCACACGCTGGCACATCCGGGCGAGCCGTTCCCGGTTGCCGTCGCCCTCGGCGCCGACCCGGCGACCATCCTCGGTGCGGTCACGCCGGTGCCGGATTCGCTTTCCGAATACCAGTTCGCCGGCCTCTTGCGCGGCGCCAAGACCGAGGTGGTGAAGTGCCTCGGCAGCAGCCTGCAGGTTCCGGCCTCCGCCGAGATCGTGCTCGAAGGCGTCATTCACCCTGGCGAGACTGCGCTGGAAGGGCCGTACGGCGACCACACCGGCTACTACAACGAGCAGGAAACCTTCCCGGTGTTCACCGTCGAGCGCATCACCATGCGACGCGACCCGATCTACCACAGCACCTACACCGGCAAGCCGCCGGACGAGCCGGCGATCCTCGGCGTGGCGCTGAACGAGGTGTTCGTGCCGCTGTTGCAGAAGCAGTTTCCCGAGATCACCGACTTCTACCTGCCGCCCGAGGGCTGCTCCTACCGCATGGCGGTGGTCAGCATGAAGAAGGCCTATCCCGGCCACGCCAAGCGCGTGATGTTCGGCGTGTGGAGCTTCCTGCGCCAGTTCATGTACACCAAGTTCATCATCGTCACCGACGACGACGTCGACGTGCGCGACTGGAATGAAGTCATGTGGGCGCTCACCACCCGCGTCGACCCGGCGCGCGATACCCTGCTGGTGGAGAACACGCCGATCGACTATCTCGACTTCGCCAGCCCGGTGTCGGGGCTGGGCAGCAAGATGGGCATCGACGCCACCAACAAGTGGCCGGGCGAAACCAGCCGCGAGTGGGGCACGCCGATCGTGATGGACGCGGCAGTGAAGGCGCGCGTCGACGCGCTATGGCAGGACCTGGGTTTGTAGGCATGGCGGCCCAGGATGTTTTCCTCGGCCGCCAGCCGATCCTCGACCGCGACCAGTGCATCGTCGCCTACGAGCTGCTGTTCCGTTCCGCCGACACGACCAGCGTGTCCGTCAGCGACGACATGCAGGCGACCGCCAGCGTGATCCATCACGCGTTCAGCGAGATGGGCGTGCAGACCGTGCTCGGCGCGCAACTGGGGTTCATCAACGTCAGCGCCGACATGCTGCTGTCGGACCTGGTGGAACTGCTGCCCAGGGAACAGGTGGTGCTGGAGCTGCTCGAAACCATCGTCGTCACCGAGGCCGTGGTCGAACGCTGCCGCGCGCTCAAGCTGCTGGGCTTCGCGCTGGCGCTGGACGATTTTGTATACGACGACACCTACCTTCCGCTGCTGGCGCTGGTCGACATCGTCAAGGTGGATTTGTTGCTGCACACCCAGGACGAACTGCGGGCGGCGGTCAGCCAGCTGAAGCAATGGCCGGTGAAGCTGCTGGCCGAAAAGGTCGACAGCGCCGAGCAGGCCGCCTATTGCCAGGCGCTCGGCTTCGACCTGTTCCAGGGCTATTACTTCGCGCGGCCCTCGGTGCTTTCCGCCAGGCGCGCCGACCCCGCCCAGGTGGCGCTCACCCGGTTACTGGGGCTGGTGCTGCGCGATGCCGAGACGCAGCAGATCGAACAGGTTTTCAAGCAGCATCCCAACCTGACCTACAACCTGATGCGGCTGGTGAACTCGGTGGCCAGCGGCGCCCGGCACAGCATCGCCTCGGTCTCGCAGGCGATCATGGTGCTCGGCCGCAAACAGCTGCAACGCTGGCTGCAGTTGCTTTTGTTCACCCTGCAGGCCGGCGCGCCGTATCCCAGCCCGCTGCTGTTGTTGACCGCCGCGCGCGGCAGGATGATGGAACTGCTGGCCGGGAAACAGCGGCGCGGCGCCGATTACTGCGACGAGGCGTTCATGGCCGGGATTCTGTCGCTGATCGACGTCCTGATCGACAGGCCGCTGGCCGACATCGTCGGCGAGCTGGGCTTGGGCGAGCGTCTGGCTGCCGCCCTGCTGCGGCGCGAAGGCGAAATGGGCGCCTTGCTGCAACTGGTCGAAAGCGTCGAGCATCCCGACCTCAGCCGCACGCTTGCGCTGCTGGCGCAATGCGGGGGCCTGTCGCTGTCGGATCTGACCATGGCGGAAATCGAGGCCATGTGCTGGGCCAACCAGATCGCCGAGGCGACTGCATGATCGCCCCCGAATCCGGCAGGCGGGCGCGGCCATGACAGACAAGCCCCAGGGCCGGCGCACCTGCCTCTACACCCCCTCGCAGCTCGACGCCATCGTCACCGACATGACGCGCCAGGCAGCGGGGCTCTTGACCGGGCGCACGCGGGTTGCGATTGTCGGCATCCTGCGGCGCGGCGCGCCCCTGGCCGACCGGCTGCAGGCGCGCCTGGCCGAGACCTACGGCCTCGCGGACTGCGTGCGGCTGGACCTGCAGATCAAGCGCTATGCCGACGACCTCACGCTGCTCTATCCCGAAACCCGGCTGACCGAAAACCCCACTCACGCCGACCTCGACCTCGCGGGCTATACGGTGCTGGTGGTGGACGACGTGATGTATCGCGGGCATTCCATGCTGCGCGCGGTGGAGTATCTGGCCGGCCGGCAGCCGGCCGAGATCCGCACCGTGGTGCTGGTGGACCGCGGCGCGGCGAAACTGCCGGTGCGCACCGACATCGTCGGCGTCCGCCTCGATGTCGCGCCCGCGGACGTCATCGAATGCAATGTGCCGCCGTACGAGGACAGCTTCAGGATCGACCTGCTGCAGCCCGAATAGCGTCGGTCAGGTTCGTGCCGTGCGAAATTCGGGGCGAGGGCGCCCCTCCCACAGAGGCACCCCTCCCACAGGGGCATGCTGTTGTGGGAGGCCCGCCCTCGGGCCGAAGAGGTGGGCTACGTTTTATCGTCGTCCCCGCACCGGCGGCAACCGAGGATGCTGAAGTAGCGCAGATACAGCCACAGCGCGCCCGGCAGCAGCGCCAGCCGGATCCATTCCGAAACCGTGTCCGGCCACTGCTGCGCCTGCCAGGCCTCCACCGCCACCGGCAGCGCCTGGAACAGCGCCAGCAGCACCAGAAACAGGCCCATTACGCGGCAGCCAGGATTCATTGCGGCGCACCTCCAGCCTGCACGTGTGGAATCGTATGCCCTGAAGGACTCCGATCCACTATGGGCTGAAGCCCATGTGGAGTCGTATGCACCCACTCCAGCAGCGCGCGCTGCGCCGCTTCGCTGCGGCGTGCGTTGGCGTGGTTGACCAGCATGACGAAGCCGACGCGCTGGCCGTTCAAGGTGTACACATAGCCGGCCAGCGCGCTGACGCCGCGCAGGGAGCCGGTTTTGAGGTGCGCGCTGCCGCTGAACGCGCTGCCGTTGAAACGCCGCTTCAGGGTGCCGTCGCTGGCGACGATCGGCAGTGCCGACTGGAACTCGGCGTGCAGCGGGCTGTTGTAGGCGGCCCGCAGCAACTGGTTCAGCGCATCCGCGCTGATGCGCTCGATGCGCGACAGCCCGGAGCCGTTTTCCAGCACCAGCTTGCGGGTCGGCACGCCGCGCTGCGCCAGCATCTCGCGCACCGCCTGTGCGCCTTTTTCCAGCGTCGCCGGCGCGCCGTATCTTTCCGCGCCGAGCGTCAGGAACAGGTTGCGCGTCATCAGGTTGTTGGAATGTTTGTTGAGGCGGGTGAGCGCATCGGTCAGCGGCTCCGAGGCGAATTTCAGCAGCGGCTCGGATTGCGGCGCCATCCCCGGCAGCGTCGCGCCGGTCAGCGTGCCGCCCGACTCCGCCCACAGCCCGCGAAAAATGAAATCGAAAGTCGCGGCCGGCTCGAACAGGTTCAGCGCCCAGGCCTGCTCGCCGCAGCCGCGCGGATAGCGCCCGCTCATCACCAGTTCAAGGCGTTCGGGGTCGGGGATGGCGGGCGCGAGCGCATCCTTCCAGCCCTTGCATTCCGCGCCGTCGGCCAGCACCAGGCGCGAGGTCAGCGTCACCCCCGGCAGCGCGATGTCCGGCACGATCAGCACCTGTTCTCCGTCCGGCTTCAGGCGCAGCGTCGTCGCATTGAAGTTGGCCACCAGCGGCCCCGGCGCGGCGTTGTACAGGGCCAGCGGCTCGCCGTCGAAGGCGCCGGGATCGATTGCCGGCAGCTCGAAATGGCTGAGGTCGAGCACCAGATTGCCGTGGATGTGGCGCACCCCGCGGGCGCGCAGTTCGCGCTGCAACAGCCACATCCGCTCCAGCGTCAGGGTGGGATCGCCATGACCCTTGATGACGAGGTCGCCGCTCAGCACGCCGTCCGCGATGACGCCGTCCGCCCAGACATCGGTCGACCATGTGTAGCCGGGGCCGAGCTGGTTCAACGCCGCAAAGCTGGTCGCCAGCTTCATCACCGAGGCCGGATTCAGCGCCGCCTCGGCGTTGTGGCTGAGTACCGGCACTGCCGCATCCAGCGGCTGCACCACCACCGCCACATGGTCGAGCGGAATGCCGGCCTGCGTCAGCGCAGCGGTGAAGGCGGCGGGGAGCTCGGCCGCGCGGGCCGAAACCACAAGGCCGGCTAGCGACAGGCCAGCGAGAAAGCGGAAGGCGATTCGGGTGAACGACATGGCGTCATTATGCCGAATTCCGCTGCGCGGGTTTCGCGCAGCCGCACACGGTGATTACAGGGACTGCCTGATCGCCAGCACGGCCTGGTTGCGCAGCGATTTGAGCAGCGAAAGTTCTTTCTCGGGGATCGCGATGTCGCCGGGCTGCGGGCGGTCGGCGTAGATCAGGCCGATCGGCTTGCCTTTGACGATGATCGGGAACAGCACGAAGGTGCGCGCCGGAACATGCTGCCGGTACCACGCCGGAATCCGCGTCGCGATTTTCGGATCGTCGATGTCGACGATGAGGATGTCGGCGTTGTTCTGCAGCGCGACCAGGAACACATCCGGCTGCGCCGCCAGCGAGAAATCGAAGGCCCTGATCAGGCCCTGCACGCCGTCGCCGAAACCGAATTTGCCGCACATCGTGTTGTGGCGGCCGTCCTTGATGCATAGCACCACGTGCGCGAAACCCATGCCGGTGTACATGGCTTCGAGGATCATGCGCAAGATATCGTTGACGGACATGTTGTCGTCGATCAGCGAGTTGCTGACGTCCTGCAGCCCCGCGGTGAGAACGGACTGGACCGCCTCGGTGGTGCGTTGCGCCTGGCCGCCGGCTGCGCCGGGTTCCGCGTCGAGGATGGCCGCGTGTTCGTGCAGCGCAGTCGCTTCCAGCACAGTCGACGCATCGGCTTGCGTCCGCGCCAATGCGTCCGCCGCAGGCGCCGTGCCCGGTGCCGCGGCCATGCCCGCCCATTTCGATGCCTGTTGCGCAAAGGCGCTTTGCTTCAGGTTCACATTCACCGCCATGGCGAACGGAGCGATGTCCCGCATCGACTTTTCCAACAGGGCGGCGATCTGCTCCACCGTCACCGGCACGCTGTCGCCGTAACGCGCCGTGAGCGCGCCCAGTGCCTTGTCGCGATCCGCATCCGGCGTGCCGAGAACGATGTCGCACAACTCGTTGGAAAACCCCGCCAGCGCGCACAACCGTTCGGGATGGCTCGCGCATTTCCTGACCTTGCCGGCCGGTAGTGGCCTCATGCTCTGCACCAGCCGGTCCGGAAATCCCCAGTTGCGGGCGACGCTCATCCCCAGGTTCTCGTACGACAGCCCCAGCACCCGGGTCGACGCCCTGGCATCGCTCAGCCCCTCGGTCTCGATGAGCCGACTGATCGCTTCGGTTTCGGCGGGGAAATAAAACAGAGTCAGCATGCGCCCCAGCTTGTGCAGCATGGCGCCGATAAACGCCTCCTCCACGTCCCTCAGCTGCGCCTTGGCCGCCATCTCGCGCGCCAGCATCCCGGCGTACAGCACCTTGACGAATTCTTCCTTCAGTTGCTGCGCGTGCGCCTTGTTCTCCAGGTTGTCGAACAGGATCAGGCTCAGCGCGATCGACCGCACCGCGTCGAAACCGAGAATCACCACCGCGCGCGAAATGGTGCTGATCGAACCGCCGCCGACCTGGTTGTAGAAGGCGACGTTGGCCAGCTTCAAGAGCTTGTTGGTGAGCGCGAAGTCCTTGAGGATGTTGTTGGAGAGCTCGTTGACCCCCTCGCGGTCGGACGAGGCGATGCGGTTGATGGCGCCGATGGCCTCGGACAGGGCGGGGAAATCGCTCTCGGTCCGCATGCGCCGCAGCAGGACATCGAGCGCGCTCTGATTGGTCTCGACGGCCGGATCGAGTGGTGTGGGTTCGTTCAAAATCTGCCCTCGTCCAGTCGGCAATCGCTTCGATTCTTCAACTCAGACAGGCCGCCCGCCCAGATCCCGCACGTACCAGTCCATCGCCTCGGCCAGTCCCTCGCCGATACGATGCGTGGGCGCGTAGCCCAGCCGCGTGCGGGCCCTGGAAATGTCGGCCAGCGAATGGCGCACGTCGCCGGCGCGAAAGTCGCGGTAGACCGGCTTGGCGTCGGCCAGATGGGGGTACTTCGACACCAGCAGGGAACGGATGGCTTCGAACAATTCGTTCAGCGTGGTGCGCTCGCCGACCGCGACGTTGTAGACCTGGTTGGCCGCGTCCGCATGCGTGCTGGTGGCGGCGAGCAGGTTGGCCTGGATGACGTTGTCGATGTAGCAGAAGTCGCGGCTGGTTTCGCCGTCGCCGTTGATGTACACCGGCTCGTTGTGGATCATGCTCGCCACCCATTTCGGCACCACCGCGGCGTAGGCGCCGTCGGGATCCTGGCGGCGGCCGAAGATGTTGAAATACCTGAGGCCGATCGACTCCATGCCGTAGCAGCGGCCGAACACGTCGGCGTACAACTCGTTCACCAGCTTGGTGACGGCATACGGCGACAGCGGCTTGCCGATGACGTCCTCGACCTTGGGCAGGCCGGGGTGGTCGCCGTAGGTCGAGGAGGACGCCGCGTAGGCGAAGCGTTTCACCTTGGCGTCGCGCGCCGCAACCAGCATGTTGAGGAAGCCGGTGTTGTTGGCTGCGTGGGTGGTCAGCGGGTCTTCCAGCGAGCGCGGCACCGAGCCGAGCGCGGCCTGGTGCAGCACGTAATCGGCGCCTTTGCAGGCGGCTTGGCAGTCGGCAAGCTCGCGGATGTCGCCGCGCTGGAAACTGAATTTTTCCCAGCGCTCGGGGCCGACGCTGGCCTGCACCTGGACGAGGTTTTTCTCGTGGCCGGTAGCAAAGTTGTCGAGGCCGACCACGTTCTGGTCGAGCAGCAGCAGGGCTTCGACCAGATTGCTGCCGATAAAGCCGGCAGCACCGGTGACGAGCCAGGTTTTTGGGTCCGCCTGAAGCCGGGATTTCAGCGCGTCGAACGCGCCCATCACAGCCTCCACAGCGCGAAGCCGGCGGCCTCCACCACGGCCGGATCGTAGGCCGATTTGACGTCGGTGAAGGCGCCGCCCTGCTTCAGTTTGGCGGTGAGTTCGACAAAGGACTTCTCCAGATACGCGCTGTGCGACACCGCGGCGACGATGGCCTCGCACTCGGGCAGGTCGTCCCATGCGGTCAGCGTGATGCCGTACTCGTGCTCGGCTTCCTTCGATTGGCCGAGCGGATCGTTCACGTGCACGTCGCAGCCGAAAGACTGCAGTTCGCGGATGACGTCGACCACCTTGGAGTTGCGCAGATCCGGGCAGTTTTCCTTGAAGGTGAGGCCGAGCACGTTGACCTTGGCGCCCTTCACCTGCACGCCGTTGGCGATCATGTTCTTCACCGTTTCCTGCGCCACGTAGGCGCCCATGCCGTCGTTGATGCGGCGACCGGCGAGGATCACCTGCGGGTGGTAGCCCAGCATGTCGGCCTTGTGGGTGAGGTAGTAGGGGTCGACGCCGATGCAGTGACCGCCGACCAGACCCGGACGGAAGGGCAGGAAGTTCCATTTGGTGCCGGCGGCCTTCAGCACTTCGAGCGTATCGATGCCAAGGCGATGGAAGATCAGCGAGAGCTCGTTCATCAGCGCGATGTTGAGGTCGCGCTGAGTGTTCTCGATCACCTTGGCGGCTTCGGCCACCTTGATCGAACTGGCACGGTGCACGCCGGCAGTGATCACGCTGCTGTAGAGTTCGGCCACACGGTCCAGCGTCGCGGCGTCGTCGCCGGACACCACTTTCACGATCTTGGTGATGGTCCGTTCCTTGTCGCCCGGATTGACGCGCTCGGGCGAGTAGCCGACGTGGAAGTCCTGCAGCCATTTCATGCCGGACTGCTTTTCCAGGATGGGGATGCAGACCTCTTCGGTGGCGCCGGGGTAGACTGTGGATTCGTAAATGACCGTCGCACCCTTCTTCATGTATTGGCCTACAGTGGTGGATGAACCCACCAGCGGCGTGAAATCCGGAATGTGCGCCGCATCGACCGGCGTCGGCACGGCGACAATGATGAAGTCGGCCTGCGCCAGCTCGGCGGGGTCGCTGGTCACCGTCAGCTGCGTCGCAGCCTTGAGGTCGTCCGCCGAAACCTCGCCGGTGGGGTCGCAGAATCGGCGGTAGGCCTCGATTTTTTCAAGCGAAAGGTCATACCCGACGGTGGTCGTTTTCTTGCCGAATTCCACCGCCAACGGTAGGCCCACGTAGCCCAGCCCGACAACCGCAACAACGCTCATACCTGGATTCCCCTATGAATAGAAAGTCTTTGTTCCGGCCCGGATTGTATCGAATTTGCGCGATGCTTCCCGATCATGTCCGGCGGCTGACCGGCCAATTGACCAGCAAGCTGCGTACCCGCTGGATGCCGATCCTGCTTGTGGCAACCCTGCCCGCCCACGCCGACGTCGCCGACACGCTGCAATCGGTGAAGCCGGGCGTGGTCGGCGTCGGCGTCTTCAACCCCACCGGCAGCCCGCGCGCCAACCTCCAGGGCACCGGCTTTGCCGTGCTGGACGGCACCTACATCGTGTCGTGCGCGCACATTTTCGCCAAGCCGCTGGACAGCGAAAAAAAGGAAATCCATGCCGTCTTCGTCGGACGCGACCGCCAGATGACGGTGCGTCCCGCCAAGCTGATCGCCACCGACCGCGCACGCGATCTGGCGCTGCTGAAGATCGAGGGCGACCCGCTACCCGCGCTGAAGCTCGGCGACTCGAGCCGCGCGCGCGAGGGCTGGCAGCTGTATTTCACCGGCTATCCGATCGGCTCGGTGCTCGGGCTCAACCCGTCCACCCACCGCGCCGGGCTCGCCGCCATCATTCCCATTTTCACCCCGCTCCCCAGCGCCGCGCAGCTGACCGTGCGCACGCTGAAGCAGGCAAAGGATGCCTATGAGGTATTCGGGCTCGACGCGGTCGCCTATCCCGGCAACAGCGGCAGCCCGGTGTGGCATCCCGACACCGGCGAAGTGCTGGGAGTGGTCAATTCGGTGTATGTGAAGGGTGCGAAGGAAACCGCGCTCTCTGCGCCGAGCGGGATCAGCTACGCCATTCCGGTGAAGTATGTGCACCAGCTGTTGGAGCGGGCACTGCCGGAAGCAAAATAAGCGGGTATCCGGAATCTGCTGTTGAAACCGGGATTCTGGGGCTGGGTAACGGAAACGGGGGGCGTGCAGAAACAGTCTCAAGCTTCAATGGCGGCAACCGTTCCCTTTATCGTTTGTATCGTTTGGGATGGCCCCGGCGGCATGGCCCGCCCAAATGAACAAGGGTATAGTTTCCGAATCAGAGAAAGGAAAGCCATGAAACTCGAACAGACCATCCAGCAGCATGTGGAAAAACTGCCACTGCCACTTCAGAGTGAGGTTCTCGACTACGTGCTTTTCCTGGAGCAAAAAGCTCGCTGCCATCCCGCTGACGACCAGCAACGCCGCACAACGCTCTCCAGCACACTGGAACGGCTCGTTGCCCTTAATCCCTTCGCCAAGACCAAGCCTGCCGCATGGGAGCGTGAACAGCGCCAGGATCGCCCCTTGCCTGGCCGCGAATGAGCATGGTGCTGGCCGACAGCAACATCCTCATCTACGCCACCCAGCCGGAACACGCCAAACTGCGCCAATGGCTGCTCGACACACTGCCCAAAGCTTCAATCATCAGCCGGGTGGAAATTCTTGGTTATCACAAACTGCAAGACGCCGAAAAGGCCGCCCTCACTGAATTACTGGACAACCTGGAACTCGTATACCTCACCCCCGCCTGCTACGAAATCGCCATCCAGTTACGCCAGCGGCAGAAACTCACCTTGGGTGACTCCCTCATTGCCGCGACCTGTCTTGAACGGGGTTACGCCCTTGCAACGTAAGCGTCCAACCGCCCCACCCCAACAGAAGCAGGATTTACGGTAATGCCGCCCTCAGCGGCAGCAACTCATCGATCCGGCTATTGGGCCAAGCCGGCAATTTCTCCAGCGTATCCTTCAGCCAGGCATGAGGATCCAGGCCGTTGAGCCTGGCGGTGCCCAGCAGGCTCTGAATCGCCGCCGCCCGTTTCCCGGCACGCTCCGAGCCGGCGAACAGCCAGTTTTTCTTCCCGATTGCGATCGGGCGAATCGCGTTCTCCACCGGATTGTTATCGATCGGCAGCACGCCGCTGTCGGCATAGCGCATCAGCGCCGGCCAGCGCTTGATACTGTAATCGAGGGCCCTGGCCGTGGCGCCGCCATGGGCGACGCCGATCCTGGTCTCGATCAGCCACGTCCGCAAGGCATCCAGTTTGGGACGGGCGTCGCTCTGCCGCAGCTGGTGCCGACTCGCCGCATCCATCCCGGCCGCTTGCCGTTCCACCTCATACAGTTCCCCGATCCGGCGCAGCGCCTCGGCGGCGACCGGGCTCTGGTTGGCCGCATAAAGATCGAAGAACTTGCGGCG
>Ga0208244_100436_pt1 | contig 41186 bp, 40 predicted proteins | sample SubbioCR12Aug_5A_FD_184828 | JGI IMG/M metagenome (GOLD analysis project Ga0208244, IMG submission 184828) | Serpentinite rock and fluid subsurface biosphere microbial communities from McLaughlin Reserve, California, USA - CR12Aug_5A (SPAdes) | ecosystem: Environmental > Terrestrial > Deep...
CGGATGCCGCCAAATATACCGAAATGGCGTTGGGGCGATTCAAGGAGTTGACAGATTCGGGCCTTTTGCTGGCCGCCATGGCGCAGTTTGGGCAGATTAAGGCCGATACCGGCCAGTATGCCAATGCGGAAGAATATTATCAATCGGCCCTGAATCTTGCACGAAGCCTCGGGAAAAGCGCCCTTCCCATTTTGCCCCAAATTTTGTACGGGCTTGGCAACACTCATTGGCGGCTGGGCAGGCTTGAGACGGCCAACCAATTTTGCAAGGAAAGCCGCGCCCTGGCAGAAGAGACCCATGATACGAATACCCTGCTCCTGGCGCTCAACCGCCTGGGCGTGCTGGCCGGGCTGACCGGGGATTCGGTGCGCGAGGAAAGCCTTTACCGGCAGGCGTTGGCCCTGTCGCTCTCGTCTGGCAATCGCGAGCGGGCGGCGGTGACCATGAACAATCTGGGCGCGTTGGCCGACGAACAGGGCGATTACCACAAGGCGATGGGTTACTATCGCCAGGCCATCCCGATGGCGCGTGAGATTGGCGCACAGCAATCGCTGGCACTCTACTTGCTCAACCTGGCGAACAGCCAGATTCGCGCCGGTGATTTGGAAAGCGCGCGCGAACACTTGCGTGAGGGCCTGGCCCTTTCGGAGCATATCGGGGCCACCCCCTGGATGTTGATAGGCGTCATTTTCTATGCCCGCCTCGAAGCGGCCCTGGGGAACATTCCTCGCGCGTTGGAATTGTTAGGGTTGGCCGAGCATCATCCCGCCCACAGCATCGACCACCAGCGACTGACCGAGCAGATGTTGAATGAGTGGAATCTCGATGAGCGCGAAGTTATCGAGGCAATGGCGCGTGGTGCGGCGCTAGACTGGAAGACCAGCCTGATGCAGTTGTTGATGGCTTAAAAGGTTGATGTAGATATGGAAGAAGCGGACAAGTTACAGCAAGCCATCCAGGCCCTCGACGCCCAGCGCGCAGTCATCGGTGATGATGTCGTCGAGGCGGCAATTGGACCTTTGCGCGAGCGTCTGGCCCAAATCGAGGCGGCGCGGGCTGAAGAAAGCGTCCCGGCCCAACCGGCTAGCCAGCAGCGCCGAATTATCACCATCCTGTTTGCGGATGTCAGCGGTTACACCGCCATGTCTGAACACATGGATGCCGAAGACGTGCGCGATACGATGAATGCCCTCTGGCAGGAACTGGATAACATCATCCTGGCTCATGGCGGGAAGATAGACAAACACATGGGCGACGGCGTCATGGCCCTCTGGGGTGCGGACGAAACCCGCGAGGACGACCCGGAACGCACCATTCGGGCGGGGTTGCTGATGCAAGCCGCCCTGGCCGATTTCCGCCCGGCCCAAAAAGCCGCCAGCGGGCTGAAAATGCGCATCGGCCTGAACACCGGCCCGGTTTTGCTCGGCTCGATTGGCACGCGCGGCGAAATCACCGCCATTGGCGATACTGTCAATTTGGCCTCGCGCCTTGAAGAAATTTGCCCGGCAGGTGGCATATTGATTTCGCATGATACCTATCGTCATGTGCGCGGCGTGTTCGAGGTCGAGACCCGCTCCCCGCTTCAAATCAAGGGCAAATCGGAGCCGGTCCAGACCTATCTTGTGACAGCCGTCAAGCCGCGCGCATTCCGTCTGTACACCCGCGGAATCGAAGGCGTCGAAACCCGTATGATTGGCCGCGACGATTCCCTGGCCCGCCTTCGGATGATGTTCGAAGACTCCCTGGTCGACGGGCGTCTTTCGGTGGTCACCATCAGCGGCGACGCGGGTATTGGCAAAAGCCGCCTGCTTTACGAGTTCAATGCCTGGGCTGAATTGCAAAGAGTCTCGTGGTGGGTCTTCAAGGGCCGCGCCAGCCAGTCGATGCAAAACACGCCTTATGCCCTGCTGCGCGACATCTTTGCCACCCGTTTCGAGATTCAGGATAGCGATTCACTCACTCTGGCGCACGAAAAAATGGAAAAAGGCTTTGCCGAATTCCTGCCGGGCGTGCCCGACAGCCAGGAGAAGGCCCACGTCATCGGCCACCTGATTGGCCTTGATTTTTCAGAAAGCCCCTACCTGCGCGGCCTGCTCAACGACCCGCGCCAGTTGCGCCAGCAGGCCCTGTTTTACCTGGCCCGCTTTTTCAGCGTCGTCTGCGCCGACAGCCCGGCCCTGGTCATGCTCGACGACCTGCAATGGGCCGACAGCGGCTCGTTGGATGCGCTGCAATACTTGTGTACCAACATGCCGCAGGAAACCCCGCTGATGACCCTGGCGGTTGCCCGCCCGACCCTGTTCGAGCGTTACCCTGACTGGGCCAGGGATGTAAAAAATCACACCCGCATTCACCTTCATCCTCTCAATAAGGACGACAGCCGCCTGCTGGTCAATGAAATCTTGCGCAAGGTTCCCGAACTGCCCGACGCCATTCGCGAGTTGGTGGTTGGCGGCGCGGAAGGCAACCCCTTCTACCTTGAAGAACTGATTAAGATGCTGATTGACCAGCGCGTCATCTGCCCGGATGAAGAGCAGTGGCGGGTCGAGCCGGGACGCCTGGCCTCGGTGCATGTCCCCTCAACCCTTAGCGAAGTTCTGCAAGCCCGTCTTGACAGCCTTTCGATTAATGAACGCCTCACCATCCAGCGCGCCGCCGTTGTCGGGCGCATCTTCTGGGACCAGGCCATCCTGCACACCAGCCCCGACCTGGCCGAAGACGATGTTCGCCAGGCCCTGCAAAGTCTCAGGCGCAAGGAGTTGGTTTATGAGCGCCGCCCGGCGGCCTTCATTGGCACTCACGAATACACCTTTAAGCATAGTCTCTTCCAGGAAGTCACTTACGAGACCCTGCTCAAACGCCAGCGCGCCAGTTTGCATGTCCTGGCGGCGCGCTGGCTCGACCATGCCAGCGGAGAGCGGCGCGGCGAATACCTGACCCAGATTGGCGAGCATTATGAAAAGGGCGGCGATTCTGCCCTGGCGGCGGGAATATTTTCCCAGGCCGCCGGGCGCGCCCTGAATTTATCGGCCCTTTCAGAAGCACGGGAGTTTTTCGAGCACGCCATCGGCCTGCTCGAACAGCCCGCCAAGCCCCTGCGGGATGTTATCGAGATGCAAATCGGCCTGGCCGACGCCTGTTTGCAGTTGGGCGAATACTCCCGGGCGCGCCAACATGCCGAAACAGGCGCTTCGATGGCGGGCGAGATGGGCATAGACATCCTGGTTGCCGAAGCGCTGGTCCAGTTGGGGCAGGTCGCCTCCTATTTGGGCAATTACCTGGATGCTTTCTTGCACCTTTCAAAAGCTCTCGACCTGGCCCGGCAGGACGGCAACCTGGCGACGATTGCCCGTGTGCTGGTAGCCCTGGGCGGGGTCGAATGGCGGCTGGGCAAAATTGAAAACGCCCGTCAGCACTGCGAGGAAAGTTACCAGATAGCCAGCCAGAACGGAGATACAACCACCCTGTTGAATTCCCTCAACCGCCTGGGAGTCTTGATGGGCGCGTTGGGCCAGCCCGACGAAGAAGAAAACTATTACCAGCAGGCGCTATCCCTGGCGCTTTCGGTGGGCAATCGTGAGCGGGCGGCAACTTCCCTTAATAATCTCGGCGCGCTGGCCGGTGAGCAGGGCCAGTGGCAAAAATCGTGGGATTACTACCAGCGCGCCCTGGCAATTTCTTACGAGACCGGCGCGAAGCAGGGCGAATCCATGCACCTGATTAACCTCGGGCTGGCCGCCATAAAACTGAAACGCTACCAGGCTGCCCGTGAAAACCTGAGCGAAGGCGCAAAACTGGCCCTCGAAATCGGCGCGCAGCCCATCCTTGTTTCGGCCATGCTTTATTTTGCGCTCCTGGCCCGCGAGGAAGGTAGCCTCGAACAGGCCGCCCGCTTGCTTGGCGTGGCCAAAAGCCATCCATCCTGGGACAGTGAAAACGAACGCGAAGTGAACCTGTACCTGGGCGATTTGGAATCGACGGCTCCGCAGCCCGAATCTGCCCAAAACCCTGATTGGGAAACCACCCTGTCCGCGCTGGTGGCGGACTCATAAAATTGGAGGCTTTTTGGAATCGATAGAACTAACCATCGGAAATTTCCTGCGCCAGTGGGGATTTAAACTGGCGCTGGCTGAATCCTGCACCGGCGGCCTGGTCGCCGACCGTATTACCGATATTCCTGGCTCGTCAGATTATTTTGCGGGCGGCATTGTCGCCTACTCCTACGAAGCCAAAGTCGCCCTGTTGGGAGTCTCCTGGGATACTCTGCGCCAGCATGGTGCCGTCAGCCGCGAAACCGTGATCGAAATGGCGCGCGGCGCGCGCATTGCCTTTGGCGCTGACCTGGCGGTTTCCATCAGCGGGATAGCCGGGCCGGGCGGCGGGATGCCGGGCAAGCCGGTCGGTTATACCTGGCTTGGCCTATCGACCGTTGAGGGCGATTGGGCGCGGAATTTTACCTGGGAAGGCGACCGGCGCGCCAACAAATTGGCATCTGCTGATGCCGTCTTGCAGTTCCTGCTCGACTATTTGCAGAAATCGGCATGAAAACAATTGTTGTTCTCATATCGGCTGACGCTGAATGGCGCGCCATTAAAGAGATTTTCGCGGGTCGCAACCTTGAAATAGTCCCCACTCCACTGGGTGAAACCTTTGACCTTCAACTCGAAACCTTCGACCTGACTTTCTTGCATGGCGGCTGGGGCAAGATTTCAGCGGCGGCGACAACCCAGTATGCGATTGACCACTTTCAACCCGAACTGCTTGTCAACCTGGGCACCTGCGGCGGGCTGGATGGACGCGCCAACCCCGGCGATATCCTGCTGGTGGAACGTACCCTCGTCTATGACATTCTCGAGCAAATGGGCGATGCGCAGGCCGCCCTCGAACATTACAGCGCGGAATTGGACACCTCCTGGCTGGCAGGTCTTTCCCTCCCGGCAGATGTTCGGCGCGGGCTGCTGGTTTCCGCCGACCGCGACATCCTGGCCGAAGATGTCGCCATGCTCATCGAGCGGTTTAACGCCTCCGCCGCCGACTGGGAAAGCGGCGCGATTGCCTGGGTCGCAGCCCGGAATCGCGCCCCCTGCCTTATCCTGCGCGGGGTCACCGACATCGTCAGCGCGGGCGGGGGCGAGGCCTACGGCAACATCGACCTGTTCCACCAGCGCACTCGTACCATCATGGCGCGCTTGCTGGAAATTCTGCCCATGTTTCTTAAAATTTACAGCGCGAGGTAATTTCTCGCGCTATTGTTCTTTTCGGGCAAGATTAATTGAGTCGGCGCTTGCGGCGAATGGCTTTTTTAGCCGGCTTGGCAGTTGGGGCAGGCGTGGGTGAAATTTTATAGGCATCGGGGAATTTCAAGCCAGGGATATTAAATGTGCCGTTGCGGGCCATCAGCAATATCAGCCCGGCCAGGCCCATTAACGCAGAAACCAGCTGTGAGGTGGTCAGGAAAGTCCCGGCGATGACGGGCTGGTCGGGCCGGAAGAATTCGATGAACACCCGTCCCGAACCTGCCAGAATCAGCCACCAGGCCAGTACTGCTCCCGGCTTGAATTTTTCAGGCCAGCGGTTTGCGGCAAAGAGCAGGGTTCCGGCGGTGATAAAGTTCCAAATCATTTCGTAGGCGAAGGTGGGGTGAAAGCGGGTTGTTTCCAGCGGATATTTGAGCAGGTCGCGAAATTCGCCGATGCGGTGGAAAGCGTCAATCGAGATGCCCCAGGGCAGGTTGGTTGGCTGTCCGTACAGTTCCTGGTTGATATAATTGGCCGGGCGGGCAATCGCCTGCCCAATCATCGTTACCGGGGCAACCGAGTCGAGGAAAAGCCACAAGTCGAGCTTGTAATGGCGGGCGTAGAAGAAAAGCGTGATTGCGCCGAAGAGCAGCCCGCCAAAGAAATGCAGGCCGCCTTCCCAGACAGCGAGGATTTTTGCGGGGTTCTCAAGGTAAACAGGGTTGCCTCCCAGGGAGGTGTTGACTACATACCACAGGCGCGCGCCGACAATTCCGACGGGCAGCAGCCATAACAAGGCATTCCAGACATGTTCGGGGTTCTCGCCGCGCCGTCTGACTTCGCGCTCGGCCAGCCAGGCGGCTGCTGCAACGCCCAGGGCTACCAGCAGGCCATACCAATGCAGTTCAATGGTTCGCCCAAAGATTTCAAAAGAAAACAGGATAGGGTCCAACGTTGCCTCCGTAAAATAAACTGGGCGGATTATATCAGCAAGCCGCCCGGCGGCAAATTTTGATTTGTTGATAGTTTTCGATAGTGCCTCGTGCTACAATCGTTGGCCTGCCAAGAAATAAACTGCTCAAATTCAACGACCCCGCCCTTCTGACGCTACCTGCCTTATCAGGCTGAGTTGTGACTTTTACTATCAGCGTTGCAGGGCCGCAATCAGCGCCACCGGGTCGAGGATTGGGCCCAGTTGGTATGTTTGGCCTTCATGGAGAATTTCAATTGTTTGCCCGGTCTCCATTGCCAATTTCCAGAATTCTTCGGGGGTAATCTCTGGCTTGACCTGGGCTGCCAGGGTATACGTGCCAGCCAGGTAAGGAATTGACCAACTCAGGCCTCCGGTACGATAAAAAACATACTCATCCTTCCCGGTAGGCGAGGCTGTTGTGCGTGATTCCATTGGCACGAGTAAGAATTTTCCATACATTGGGTTGGCATAGAAATTTTTTGCCCATAATAAGCCAGGCTCATACGATTGAAAAGCATCCGGATTACTTAAGGGAGCGCGGCCTATGCCCATCAACTTCTGGTTGGAATAGACAACCAGCATACCAGCTTTTTCAGCTTCCTCGACAGCCTCGACGATTTCAGCATAGCCTTTTTGATCTTTTTGCCAGCCAATAGACATGGAAATCACGCGGATTTTTTGGCCTGCGGGGAGTTGGGCATTAATTTCCATTACCCGTAGTACCGCACGCGCTATGCCCCCAAAATCGTAAGCAAAGCCATCCGGTCCATCAGAAGTCCCCGCCCTAGTGGCAATGTAATATAAATCTGCATCCGGCGCAACGCCGACCGTTTTCCCCACTGCAATCGAGGCCACCGCTGGTCCGTGCATCTGCGCCTCTGTACCGGCTTGGATATTAATCTCCTCGTAAAGACGCAACTGCGTGGCATATTCCTGATGTTCAACCACCAGCGGCTGGTCAATGATGGCAATGCCAACGCCCTTGCCAGTGATTCCCTGCTCATGCAATTTGCCAACCCCCAGGCCGGGATTTTTGCCTGTTTCCATGATCGCCTGCCAGTCGAAATCCGCCGGCATGTTTTCGGGCCAGACCGTTTTGCTGTCGAAAGTCGCATACATCAAATCATCCTTGGATTGCGAAAGATCCAAATGCGACAAATCGGCCGAACGCAAATCCATTTGCCAAGAGTCGGTTGAATTCGGGTCGTATTTGGGCGGTTCTGAGTAGGTATTGAGCCCGGCATAGCTGACCGGTTTCGGGTGCCTGTCGATCTTGATGGCAGGCATAGTCGGGCCGCAAGCGGCCAGGAACAGGGCAATCAGAATCAGGGCAAATAGAATCTTTTTCATTGTGGGTCTCCTTGTTCTATGCGTGGCGGGCTAATGCTTCAAGGCTGCAATCAGAGCTGCGGGGTCAAGGATCGGCCCCAATTGGTAAGTTTTGCCTTCATGCAGAATTTCAATCGTTTGTCCGGTTTCCATCGCCAATTTCCAGAATTCTTCGGGGGTAATCTCTGGCTTGACCTGGGCTGCCAGGGCATACATCCCAGCCAGGTAGGGGATAGACCAGCTAAGACCTCCTTCGCGATAAAAAACATATTCGTCTTTGCCAGTGGGCGATGCCGTTGTTCGCGAATCCATTGGTACAAACAAAAATTTACGACTTGTGCTCATCTGGGCTTCGTAGAAGTAATTCGCCCAAAAAAAGCCTGGCTCGTAGGATTGAAATTTATCTGGGTCGCTCAATGGGGCACGGCCAAGCCCAAGCAGGCCGGAGTTGGAGTAAACCACCAATACTCCAGTTGCCTGTGCTTCTTGGACTGCGGCTTCCCAGTCATCACTTCCTTCTGCGTTGGTTTCGTATCCCAGCGAGATGGAGATTGCACGGATTTTTTGCTTTTCCGGTAGATGACGATTGATTTCGAGAATCCGCCGAATACCTTGTGCTACACAGTGATATGAGGCTGGAGGGTTTGTACATTTTCCTGCCAAGCCTCGAATGAAATATAAATCCGCCTCTGGTGCGACCCCAACAGTTTTTCCAACTGCAATTGAGGCAACCGCGGCAGCATGCATATCTGCGAAAGATGTGGGTGTTTCGCCCGCGCCAATTTCCTCATACATTTGAACCCGCTCAGCATATTCCTGATGTTCAACCAAAAGCTCTGTATCAATAATTGCAACGCCGACACCATTGCCAGTGATTCCTTGCTCATGCAGTTTGCCAACCCCCAGACCGGGTTTTTTTCCCATTTCCATGATTTGTTGCCAATCAAATTCCGCAGGCATCCTTTCTGCAGGGGGCCAAATTGTGCGCTGGTTGAAATCTGCATAGAGTAAATCATTCAGAGAACCACGCAAGTCGAGATTCGAGAGATCATAACTGCGCAAATCCATTTGCCATATCGCCTTAGAGTTTGGATTATGTGCTGGCAAGGCGCTTAATTCGCCGCGCCGCTCGTCCAGCGCAGCAGGGTACCGGTCGATTTTCGGGAATTGGGTGGGAGTCGGGCCGCAAGCGGCCAGGAACAGGGCAATCAGAATCAGGAAAAATAGAATCTTTTTCATTTTGGGTCTCCTTGCTCAACGAGTTCAGTCGGGGTTTTGTCGGTAGCCCAGCCCACTGCCCAGCCCAGAATGGCTCCGCCAATGATGCCGATGAACATTGTGTTCAGGGTTAGTGGAATGAACCAAAGTTCGGAATATACGGTGTCAGCCCAAAAAATGCGCATTGAGGCAAATGCGGCTTGTCCAAAAAGATACGCGATTCCAAACCCGACTGCTCCCGCGCGGGCCAGACGAGCAACTTGTAGTTGGTTACCTTGAGCCAACCCAAGCGCAGACCCTGTCATTGTGCCAGTGAGTATGATTGCGCTCAGGACAGCAAAGACGTTTAAAAGGGGAGTCTGGTGGAATACGCCATTCATGCCGAAGCGATAGTATAAATACAAGAACAAGGTTCCCAGGCATCCCCCAAGGCCGCTACCGAGAGTCGCGGCAATTATGAATCGCTTCATTATCAGGAATGAACGGCTTCCAGCCCCTATCAGACCGCCGCCCAGGGATCCGATGAGCATAAACAGCAGTGTCTCACGTATCCAGGTCGAGCCAAAATTCACCAGGATGGTATTGTTGGCGGGGTCAACCAACGCGCGCAACAGGATTAATAGGGCGAATCCCAGCCCAAAGCCCAACGCTTCCAGGGATGCGCCCTGCCTCGGGCTGAGAAAAGGCAGTGGCGTTTTCATACCAAACTTCTTTCCCATCCTGCTGGCATACTCGCGCAGCAGGTTTTTCGGAAAATCGACCAGTTCCCGCAGGCAAACAGCGCCAAGCGCGAACAGGCCGCTGCGCGAAACATCCTGAAGCGCGCAGGCAAAGACACCGGCCATTTCCTCGCCAAACTCGGCATGAAAATCGGCAGGGTATAGTTTTAGCAATCTTTCGTAACTGTTGGTGAGATGCCGGATCGTATTCATGCGGTTTGCTCCCCAGCCGCGCGTTGGCTGGCAGCCTGCACCAACCCGCGTAAACGCGATACTTCGCTTTCCAGAATGCGTCGTCCTTTCTGGGTCAGGGCATAGGATTTTCGAACCCGGCCCGTTTCGTCGAGTTCCGGGCTTTCCTGCGAGCGTTCAATCCAGTTGTCTTCAAGTAGGCGTTTCAGCGCACCGTAAAGCGTACCTGTGCTGAAGATGATCCGGTTGCTGCTCAAGGCTTGAACATCCTTCATGATGGCATAGCCATGCCGCGGGCCGGGTAAAAGGCTGAGCAAAATAAAAAAGGTGGTTTCTGTTAAAGGAAGGTTGGTTTGAACATCATTCATAAGGAAATCTCCTATATGTTGCTTTGTTATGTGTAGCGTTGTAATAAGTCGCGTTGCTACATATTGTAAGGAGTTTCTCGGGTTTGTCAAGAATGTTTTGCTGGGTAATGTTGCTTGAACGTTGTTGGTTGCTGATTAAAGTTGTCAATTTTCCATCTTTGATAGCTTTGGAGAGTGCCTCATGCTAAAATCAAAACATGTCCATGAAAAATTCACTCAAATTCAATGATCTTGCGCCCGACTTGGAAGTGCTCGACAGCGAAGGGCAGCCCATTCAACTCTCCTCGCTCTGGCAATCCGGGCCTTTGGTGTTGGCCTTTACACGCCATTTCGGTTGCCCGCAATGCAAAGAGATGACCGATGAACTGTACCAGGCCCAGTCACAATTGGCCGGGCGCGGACTAAATCTCGCCATCGTTACGCAAGGCACGCCCGAACAGGCCAAGGCCTTTTGCGCCGAGCGCGCCCCCGGCGCGACCTGCCTTGCGGATGTGGAACGTGCCATCTATGCCGCCTACGGGCTGGCGCGCGGTTCGCTCTGGCAAACCCTGCTCTCGCCGCGCATCTGGATTTCCAACTGGCGGCTGGGGCGCGAAAAGGGTTTTCGCCCCGAGGTCGCGCCGAAGGGACAGGATACCTTCCTGATGTCCGCTACTTTCGTTATCGGGCCAGACGGGCGCATCCGCCTGCCGTATTACTATGAAGACATTGCCGACCATCCGCCGCTCGACCTGCTCTTGCACGGTTTGATGGGCATGGATTGGGGCAAACCGTTTGAAGGGGCGATTACACCGAATGAATAATTTATCGTTGGCCGCTTATCTCTCCTGGCAGGAGGTCTGGCGCAATCGCGGACGGTTTTTCCTCGTCAGCATGGTGATTGCGCTGATTACCCTGCTGGTTCTGTTTATTGCCGCTCTGGGCGAGGGCCTGGGCAACGCCAACCGTCAGTACATTTCACGGCTGGACGCCGACCTGCTCGTTTACCTGGAAAAAACCGATTTTGTCATCCCCAGTTCGCGGGTGGAGCGTTCCACGATACGGGCGGTGCGGCGCGTCGAAGGTGTGGCGGATGCGGGTGGAATCGCGGCGTCGAGCACCGCCATCCTGCTGAATGGCGAGGAAGAAGTCCTGAAGGTTTCACTGCTTGGCATCGAGCCGGGACGCCCCGGCGACCCGCCGGTGGTGGAGGGACGCCGCATTTCCGGCGACCAGGCCCGCGAGGTGGTCATCGACCGCAACGTCATCCTGCGCTCGGACATCAAGGTCGGCGATATGATTACCATCCGCTCGACGCAAGGCACGCGCGATGAGTTCTACACCCTGCGCGTGGTCGGGCTGACTGAGGGCCAGCAGTACACCTTCCAGCCTTCGATTTTTGTGCCCTATGAGACCTGGGACCGGGTGCGCACCAAAAGCGACGCCGAACGTGAGCGCGCCAGTTCGACCGTCAATGTGGTGGCTGTGCGGCTGGCCGATGGGGTGCAGGTGGATGAGATTTCCAGCCGCCTGACGACGCGCATCGACAATATCGAGATTGCCGACATCCAGACCGCCATCGAAAACGTGCCGGGCTATACCGCCCAGCAAAGCACCGTGCAAACCCAGGCGGTTTTCACCCTGCTGATTGGCGTGCTGGTGATTGGCGGCTTTTTCCAGATTCAGATTTTGCAGAAAGTACCGCAGATTGGTGTGCTGAAAGCGATTGGCGCATCGAACGCGATGGTGGGTGCTTCGGCAGTCTTGCAAATTATCATCACGACCACCCTGGGCGTGGCACTCGGAAGCCTTCTGGCCTTCCTGTTTTCGCTCGGTTTTCCGCCTACCGTGCCGATTGTCTTTGACGGGGTTTCCTCGGCGGTGGCGATTGTGGCCCTGCTGCTGATTGGCCCGCTGGGCGGGATGGTGTCGATTTTCTATGCGGTCAAAATTGAGCCGCTGAAGGCGCTGCGGTTGTCGTAGAAAACAGTAGGGGCGCCCCGGCCTGTATAAAAGTCTGTTTTGCAGATTTTGAAGGGTCGCCCCTGCGCGTGAAACAAAATTGAAGGTATCTTTATGCCCCTTGCCCTTGAAGTAAAAAACGTTGTCAAAACCTTCCAGTCTGACTCCGGCGAAATTCGCGCGGTGGATGATGTCTCGTTTGCGGTCGAATCCGGCGAATTTGTGGCCCTGGTCGGCCCCAGCGGTTCCGGCAAAACCACCATGCTCTCGATTCTGGCCGCCTTGCTGACCCCGACCGATGGCCAGGTGCTGATCGACGGTGTGGATTTGTCGCAGATGAGCGAATCAGAGCGCGTTGTTTTGCGCCGCGAGAAGATAGGTTTTACATTTCAATCCAATAACCTGATTCCCTTCCTGACCGCCCAGGAAAATGTTGAACTGATGATTCGCCTGAACAATAAGTTCGACCGGGCGGCGAAAGTCCGTTCGTCTGAATTGCTGGCGCGCCTGGGATTGGGCGAGCGCCTGAACAACCTGCCTGCCCAGATGTCGGGTGGACAGCAGCAGCGCGTGGCGATTGCCCGCGCCCTCATCCACGCCCCAACGGTGGTGCTGGCCGACGAGCCGACCGCCAGTCTGGATACCGAACGCGCCTTCCAGGTTGTGCAAACCTTTGCCGCGCTGATTCACGAGAACAACCGCGCCGGGATCATGGTCACGCACGACCTGCGCATGTGCAAGCATGTCGACCGCATCTTGCAGATGCGCGACGGCAAACTGGTTCAGATTTATGATACGCACGAAGAAATCATGGCGTTGGCAAAAGGGGAGTAGAACTAAAGCAGTGAAACGTGAAATATGAAAGAGAGACAAGTTTTCAGGCTCGTCTCTCTTTTTTCATTTATGTTCAACTTGTTATTTCGAGCCTAAAAACGATGCCGTCTTGTGGAGAAGGCTGTCTGTACTGTCCAGCGCCTCCTGCATAAGCGCTTCAGCCACCGGCGAAGATAAATGTGAGGCGTTGCTCAGGATTTGGGCGCGGGTCTGGCTATCGGCCTCGGTTTGGAAGGCCCGCAGCAAAATTTCCCCGGCGCGCGGGTTGCGTGACCAGGCCAGCAGCATGCAGGCGCTGACGCGCACGGCTGGCAGGCTGTCGCCGAGCGTGTTTTCGAGCGCAGTGAACAACTGTCCGCTGCCATTGCCAAGTTCCAGTCCCAGATAATTGGTTGCGTGGAACAATCCGCGCAGGAGCCAGCGGCGCGTCTCGCCGGAGGTCTCCATCAGCATCCCCGCAATTTCATCGAAACAAGTTTCGCGGGCCAGTTCGACCAGCGAAAGCGTGGCGGCGTATTTGACGTTATCGTCCGGGTCGCGCATTGCGGCCCGCACCAGCGGGATGGCCTTGGGTGCGTCACTGGCTCCGAGCACTTCCAGCGCCAGGGCGCGGATCTCGGCTGAAGCGGCGCGGGCCGCCAGCGCCAGTACGGGGACCGCTCCGCCATCCGGATGGTTCTGCAGCCCCCAGACCGCCGACATGCGCATCGCGTCCGACCCGTCGCGCAGGATCTCCGTCACCTGCTGGTAGGCCTCCGGCTGGCGCATTTTACACAGCGCGTAGACGGCGGCTTCGGTGACGCGTGCATCCGGGTCGGCCATGCCACGCCGGAAGAGCGGCGCGGCGCTGAACCACGAAAAGCGGTAGGCATGGCGGATGACGCTGGCGCGCTGTGGGGCTGTTCCCGTTTTGAGAACGTTTTCAAAGACCAGCCGCGACTCGCGGTCATTGCGCCGCGAGAGCATTTCGGCGGCGGTATAGCGTACCATGCAGTCGCTGCTGCGCAGGGCCGCTGTCAGCGCTTCGATCGAAGCCTGGGATGGGTTGAGCAGGCTCAGGATGCCGCCCAACTCGGCCAGCGAGATGCGGAATCCGTTGCCGGCTTTTTCGGCCAGCGTGGGCAGGCTTTCGCGATCAGATTTTGGATCGTTTTCGACTTCGACAGGCTGGTCTTGGATCAGTTTTTTGCGGGTCTGCAGGTCCGCGACCGAGATGCGCAGTTGGCGCCCGGAATCGACAGAGAAGGATGCCGCCAGCCGGGCCTTGCCGGGTTCGCCTGGCGGGTCGAGCGGGATGATTACACGGGCCAGTAGAAGCAGGGCGTTTGTGGCCTGGGCGAAGAAGACCGGCTGTCCGTCCTCGTAGCGCACTTCGACGGTATTGGCCGCGTCCGGGTTGATTTGTCCGATTTCGAGGCTGATCTGGCGCTGCTGCGGGTGCGCCGCCGACAGGTGGACTGTGACCGGCTCGCTGGACGGGTATTTGCTGCCCATCGGGATGATTTCCTCGATGGCCAGGTTGGCCTGTTCGTCGAGCGTGTTCAGGCCGAAACCGTGCGCGAGCTGGTCGTCCAGGCCGAGCCCGGCTGAGACCAGCAGCGCCCCCTCGACGACCGCCGTAAAAGGTTTGTCGGCGCGGATGGAAGTGTTCTCGACCGACCAGGTCTGGGCCGGCCAGGCGGGCATATCCGTCAGGCGTCGTTGTCCGCCGGTGACCGCCCGGAAGTAACTGTCGATGCTGCGTTGAACAGAAGGTATGAGCGAGGTGCCGCCAACCATCAGGATGTGGCCGATGTCCTCGCGGTAAACGTCTTTTTGGTGGGCCAGGCCCATCACTTTTTCGAGCGCCCCGTTCAGGGACGAGAAAAAGCCGTTTTGCTCCATGAGTGTTTCAAAATCTGCCCGTGTTATACAAACGGTTTTGCGCTCCCCATCTTCCGTTATAAATTCAATTTGTGTTTCTTCCTGGCTGGATAACGCAATCTTGGCGCGTTCGCAGGCGGCAAGCAGGGCCTGCCCGGGTTCGTCTGGGGCGAGGCCGGCTTTTTCTAAAGCCAGTTTTCCCAGCCAGATGTCGATGTCGCTGCCGCCCAGGGCCAGGCCGGTCTTGGCGATAACCTGCGCCAGGCCGCTTTTGCCCGCTTTGGGCCGGTCTGTGAAGAGCACCTGTCCCGTTTTCTCACGGCTTTCGGGCAGGCGCACCAGCGAAAGGTCGAGCGTCCCGCCGCCGAAATCGATCACCAGCACGACGGCCCCCGGTTCGGTAACGGCGTATCCCAGTGCGGCGGCGGTCGATTCGTCCACGATCCGCACCCGTTCGGCGAAATTGCCCAGGGCGCGCCGCAGCCAGGCGGAATAGCCTTCGAAGGAGGCCACCGGCACGGTCAGGACGAGCTGCTCGATCTCATCCGCCTGAAAGGGCAGTGCGGCCAGCAGATTGTCCAAAAATTGTTTGCCGGCCTCGAAATCGCTCCACGGGACGCCATCCAGGATGCGCGCGGCGCTGCCGTTGGCGCCGATGCCGCGCTTGAAGTTACGGAAAAGGCGCAGGCCCTCGAGTGGGAAATCCGCGGCGAGCACAGACTGGCCGATCAGCACCTCGGCGGCGCGTCCGTCCCGCACATACAGCAGGCTGGGGATCAGCCCCGGTTCCGCGCCGAAATTGTTGCTCAGGTTTGGTATGGCGACTACCTGCCCCGCCTGGCGGGCTGAATCCCAGCGCGCCAGCAGTGAGTTGGTTGTCCCGAAATCGATGGCCAGTTTGATTCCCATGCGCCGATTGTAATACAAATCACAAGTTGGAGAATGAAAATTTTTGCAAAAGAGAGAGACGAGCGTGAAAAGCCTCGTCTCTCTCTTCGTTTTCTTGTTACCCGAAAACTACCCCGCCAAAAAGCCCTCGACCTTGCTCTTCAGCGCCGGGGCCGGGGCTGCGCCGACATGGCGGCTGACTTCCTGTCCGCCCTTGATGAACAGCAGGGTTGGGATGCCCATGACACCATACTTCATCGCCCATTGCGGGTTCTCGTCGGTGTTGACTTTGGCGATGAGGACTTTGTCACCTTGCTCTTTGGCAATATCTTCCAGCGCCGGGGCGATCATCTTACACGGGCCGCACCAGGGGGCCCAAAAATCCACGACCACCGGGGTGGCCGACTTTAATACTTTTTCTTCAAATTCTGCATCAGAAACATGAATCGGTAGGGACATGGTTTTTACTCCTCGTGAAAATTGTTCAATATTGCTTTGATGCGCAAGAAACAAAAAAGTTGCGTGAACGCGCTTATTATAGCATCGAGATTTGGCAGGGCTGAAAAAGATAATACAATGTTTACGTAACGCATAGAAAAAATCAGACCAGCGGCTTTTTATCCGGCCACGAAAGCAGCGGTATAACATCCTGGCCGGTTTCGGCGACCAGGCTGGCCAGGCTGGTTGCCGTGTGCGCATCCAGCGGCAGGAAATAACTCAGGAACAGTTCGCCGTAGGGGGTGATGGTGACCCGCGAGGAAATCATCAGCGAGAGTCTGCCGTATTGCGGATGTTGGGACAGCAACCGGTCGCCTGCGGTTTCCTTGTCCTCGTCTAGGGTCGATACGCGCCGCCAGTAACGCTCAAAGAGCGGATAGCGCTCCGGGTTACGGAACTCCTGCATCAATTCCCGGTAGCGCGGCTTCGAGCGGTAGCGCAGGCTGCCCTCGCGGAAAGCGCGAATGGCGTCCAGCGCCGACTGGCTGAACTCATCCCCAAGGGCTTGCTGGCTCAGCAGGGTTCCATACACATAATGCAGGTTGTTAAATCCCCCGATGGCCTGTGACATGGAATTGAGCGCATCGGCATCAATGTTCAAAACGCCCAGCAAGGCCTTGTTGACCGCGATTAAATCACCGTAGCAGTCCCCAAGGTTGGCTGGCAGGTAAATTTTTCCCATCAGGCTGAAAAGTTCTGCCAGCACTTTATGCGCATCGAAGACGCTGGTCTTACTGCCCGGCCCCGGTTGCCGGACGATTTTTTCCTGCTCCAGCCCGCACGCGCCCAGGAAGAATTCGCGCCGCTCGAGGCTGGTCAATTGCAGGGCGTTGGCCAGCCGGAACAGGGTTTCGGGTTCGATGTGGCGCTTGGCCCCGCGCTCGATGTTGCTCAGGGTCGCATTTTCCAGGTCGATTTGTTCAGCCAGTTGGGCCTGGGTCAGTCCCAAATCCTGGCGCAGGCTGGCAATCAATTGCCCAAATTCTTTACGGTTCATAGTTGCTCCGGGAAGATAAAGACTCTTAAATATTTAAGAGTCTACCATGAAATATTTTTCTTGACCTCAGCCCCCAGTTTGTGAATAATATTACTAGATATTTGCTCCTCTGCTTCTGGGGGAATCAGGGGACGAGGAATAAACAGGTGGACGATTCCGTCCACCTGTTTATTTTTAACGCACCACATCGGGAAAAGAAACCCTTACTAAACTTTTTGTTTTTCTTTGCGTGCTTTGCGACTTTGCGTGAGAAATTTTGAAAGGATGTAAAATAAAGAAAAGCGCACCCTTATCGTATCATTTTGAATACATATTTTCAGGAGAGTCAAAAATGCCGATTCACGAAACCCGCCGCGCCAACCTCGAAACCCTCGCCGCCTGGAACGCCAATGCCGCCACCTGGGACGAAAAAATGGGCGATGCAGGCAACGACTTTGTCAACATCCTGCAATGGCCTGCCATCCTGCGCCTGCTCGACCCGCAGCCCGGTCAGCACATTCTCGATGCTGCCTGTGGCAACGGCCTCATGTCGCGCCGCCTGGCCAGTCTCGGCGCAAGCGTCACCGCCTTCGACTTCTCCTCCAACCTGGTCGAATTTGCCCGCCAGCGCACCGCCTCCGAATTGCCAATTAGTTATTACGTTCTCGACGCCACCGAACCGACCGACCTCGAGGCCCTGGCCCGTCTGCGTTTCGATTCCGTTTTGTGCAACATGGCCTTGTTCGACATTGCCAACGTCGAGCCGCTCTTCCATATTTTGCCGCGCATAGTCAAGCCGGGTGGCGTTTTTATCTTCAGTCTGATGCACCCGGCCTTCAACAACCCGACCTCCGTTCACATCCTTGAAGAAAGCGACCTGGGCGGTGAGATTTTCACCCAATATGCCATCAAATCCAGCCGCTACATGAGTCAGTTCCAGGCTTATGGGCTTGCCCTGCGCAACCAGCCCAAACCGCAACTCTATTTCCACCGCCCGCTGGAGTATTACCTTAATCTGGGCTTCCAAAACGGCTTCATCCTGGACGGTTTTGAAGAACGCGCTTTCCCGCCCGAAGTTCCGGCCAGTAACCCGCTTGCCTGGGGCGGCCAGTTTCACGAATTCCCACCCGTTCTCATCGTCCGCATACGCATCGCCGCCTGACACTTGACAACCGACACCTCCATCTACCTGCACATCCCCTTTTGCGCACATCGCTGCGCATATTGCGATTTCAACACCTACGCCGGGCAGGAGGCCCTCATCCCGGCTTATATTGATGCCCTCATCAGGGAAATCGAGACGGTTGCCGCCCTTCAGCCGCATCCCGTACCGGCACATACCATTTTCTTTGGCGGCGGGACTCCCTCGCTCGTCCCGGCCCGCAGCCTGGCCGCCGTTATGGATGCGCTGCGCCACGCCTTTGCTCTCACCGCCAACCTCGAAGCCACTCTGGAGGCCAATCCCGGAACCGTCACGGCCCAATCCCTGCTCGAAATGCGCGCCGCCGGGCTAAACCGGCTCAGTTTTGGCGTTCAGTCTGCCAACCCATCTGAATTGCGGATGCTCGAACGAGCCCACGACTTTTTCGATGTCATTCAGTCCGCCAAATGGGCGCGCCAGGCCGGTTTCGAGCGTCTCAACCTCGACCTGATTTACGGCTTGCCCGAACAAACCCTGGACGACTGGCAAAATTCTGTCAAACGCATCAGCGACCTGGCGCCTGACCATATCTCTATGTATGCCCTGACCCTTGAGCACGGCACCCCCTTTGGCCGCTGGGCCGCCCGCGGGCTGTTGCCCCTGCCCGACCCCGATCTGGCCGCCGAAATGTATGAGTATGCAGAAGAATTTTTGACCGGGTTGGGTTACATCCAGTATGAAATCAGCAACTGGGCTTTACCCGGCCAGGAATCGCGCCACAACCTGCAATACTGGCGCAACCTGCCTTACTTTGGCTTCGGCGCAGGCGCGCACGGCTCCATCGACGGCCTGCGCTACTCCAACGTCCTGCGCATCAAAACCTACATCGACCGCCTGGCCGCTCAAAAATCCGCGCATCCGCCCTCATCCGCTGACCCCACCCGCGCATCCGCGCCCCCATCCGTTGATAACCCCATCGGTGCATCCGCGCCCTCATCCGTTGCCAGCCCTGCCGTCGTTAACCAGACTCGCCCCTCGCCGCGTCAGTCCATGCAAGAAACCATGATGCTCGGCCTGCGCCTGGTTCAGGAGGGTGTTTCCAACGCCGATTTCCGCGCCCGCTTTGGCATGGGCATCTCTGACGCCTTCCCGCGCGAAGTCGCAGATTTGCTGCGTCTAAACTTGCTCGAATGGCAAAACGGCGCGCTGCGGCTGACTCCGCGCGCGCGCCTGCTTGGCAATCAGGTTTTTATGCGTTTCGTGGGGGATTGATACAGACGAACCAGCCGCCTTTCGGTGGCTTTGTAACGTCAGTTCGGGACAAGAATCCTTGTCTAAATTTTGTGGTTTTTCTCACGCAAAGCCGCAAAGCGCGCAAAGAAAATAAAAAAACTTGGCGGTCTTTGCGGCTTTGCGTGAAATTTTTAAGCGAAATCAGGCTCAAAATCTTTATCCCGAATTTACGTTTTGTAAGAGGCTATTTCTTCTTGCTCTTCTTTTCGGGTGGTTTAGGCAATTGGAAGGGCGGCTTAAGATTTACCCCGCTGACCTGTGCGCCGCTAGCGCTGAGATGCAGGATGCTGACCGAAGCCGTATCACAGGCCAGGCGCTGGAAGGTATCCAGCGGCATTCCCAAAAAATAAGCCAAGACCAATTTGACCGGGTCGGCGTGAAAGACGACCGCCACGACTTCATCGTCCGTGTGCTTTTTTGCCAGCGATTCAAAGATCGCCACCATGCGCGCCTGGCAGGCCAGGAAAGATTCGCCGCCCGGAAAGACAAAGCGCGAGGGGGCCTGCTGGACGATTTTCCACTCGGGCAATTTGCGCAATTTCTTCAGTTCTTCCGCCTGCCACTCGCCAACGTCGGTATCCATCAAATCAGGGATGAGTTGGATTTCCAGCCCGCGTCCGGCGGCAATCGGCGCGGCGGTTTCAACCGCCCGCTCCAGCGGACTGCTGTAAATCGCGGCCAGCGGCGCATCCCTGAGCGCCTCGCCCAATGCGGCGGCCTGTTCGTATCCGCGCTCGTTCAGGTGAATGCCGGCTACCCGGCCCGGCAATTTCCCGGCTTTGACATAATCGTTCTCACCGTGGCGTATCAATAAAAAGATTGGCATGAATGCTCCTGAGTTTTTGAAAATTACCAGTTCTGCAATAAAACTGCCAGCAGGCGGGCGCGCTCGAAAAGGCTCTCGGTAAAAATATACTCGCGCTCCGAGTGATATTCCGCGCCGACCGCTCCCATTCCGTCCAGTACCGGCACACCCAGCGGGGCGACAAAGTTGCCATCCGAACCGCCGCCGGAGCCGCCAGCCTTGAGTTCTAGCCCCAGCACAGAAGCAGCAATTCGGCTTGCTTTCTCAAAGGCAAATTTGCTCACTTCGCTATAGGGCATCGGAGGCCGGTTGAGTTCGCCGTTTACTTCAAGACTGGTTCCCTCAAGGACGGGTTTGAGCGCCTGCATGGCCGCCTGGATGCGCCCGGCTTCGCCGGGCTGCAAAACGCGCAGGTCCACTTCGATTTCACATTCTTCCGGCATGACATTGGGCACTGTCCCGCCGTGAATCACGCCCACGTTCAGGGTTGTGCCGCGCTCGTAATCGGTCAGTTTTTGGATGGCGAGTATTTGGTGCGCCATTTCTTCGATGGCGTTGCGCCCCTTTTCGTGATCGCCGCCTGCATGCGCTGCCCGCCCCCTGACCCGCACCCGGAAGTCGCCAACGCCCTTGCGCCAGGTTTTCAGCGAACCGTCCAGCAAACCAGACTCGAGCACAAAGGCCACTTCGGCGTCTTTGCAGGTTTGCTCAATCAGTGTGCGCGAGGTCAGGCTGCCTGTTTCCTCGTCGGATGTGAAAACGCCGACAATTGGGTGCGATGCTGAAATCCCGGCCTGTTGCAGGGCGCGGAGAGCCTCCAGCGCAATGACAATCCCGCCCTTCATATCCAGCACGCCAGGGCCGAAGGTTTTGTCATCCTTGCTGTAAAAGGGCATTTTCGACAAGGTGCCGAGCGGGAAGACCGTGTCCATGTGGCAGAGCAGGATGATGGGTTTGCCCTGCCCGCCGGGAAAGGCGGCAACGATGTGGTCACCCGCCGTTGTTTGGGGGTGGATTTGTACCTGCGCGCCCAGCCCGCGGCATGTTTCGGCCACGATGGCCCCGACCCGGTCTACGGCGGCTTTGTCGTTGGAGGGCGACTCGGTTTCGACCAGTTTTTTCAGCAATCCAAGCATCGAATCGAGGTCGAAGTTCAGGGCTGTTTTCATAGGGGGTTATCCGATGAGGTGGGCCGCCAGGCAGGCCGAACCGGCCAGGGCGCAGTAGATGGCAAAACCATACAATGAATTTTTGCCCAGGAAGGCAATCAGCCAGCGGATGGCGAACCAGCCGCTGATGGCTGCGGCGACAAACCCGACTGCCAGCAGGGGCAGGAAAGCGCCCAGGTCTGGCATTTGCAAAACGTCTAGCATTTCATAGCCTCCCGCCGCCAGCATGACCGGCACAGACATCAGGAAGGCGAAGCGCGCCGCCGAGGGCCGGTCGAAGCCCCGAAACATGCCGCCGCTGATGGTGGTTCCGCTGCGCGAGGCCCCGGGAAAGACGGCAATCACCTGGAAGATTCCAATCACCAGCGCATCGAGCCAGGTCATTCCATCCAGTTTGCGGTTTTTGCGGCTGAAACGTTCTGCCAGGCTGAGCAGGATGGCCGCCGCGAAAAGCCGGGTCGCCGCCTGGAGCATCGGCTGGCGAAACAGGCTTTCGACAGCGTCCCGCAGCAGGTAGCCCGCCAAAAGCGCCGGGATGGTGGCGAGGAGGATGTAGAGGCCGAGCAGGGTGTCAGGTGTCAGGCTGTCCCTAAATGAAATGGAAGGGTCGCGGGGTTTGGCAAGCGAAGGTAAAAATTTTAGAACCGATTGGGCAATTTTGAGCAGGTCTTGCCAGTAGAAAATGAAAACTGAAACCAGCGTGCCGAGTTGCACAATCACCAGGAACGAAAACGTGGCGCTGTCGGCAGGGATTCCGAGAACCGTTTGGCCGATGAGCAAATGGGCGGTGGACGAGACGGGAATGAATTCAGTCAATCCCTGAATGATGCCGAGGAGGATGGATTCGAGTAGGGTCATGGTGGTTGGTTAATAGAGAATGGTTAATGGTTAATCGACGGATGGGATGTCTATATTGTATTCTAGTTGGTCTTCACGGACGACGCGGGGGGAGCCAGGTTCGTTTGCGCCGATTTTCGACTTTTTGAGATAGGCTATCCGGCCGTTGATGGCCTTGACAACTGCTTCGGCCTCGCTGGTGACGTTGGCGTAGACCTGCGGCGTGATGAACCCCAGTTCTTTTGCCAGCGAAAGGGGCTTTGGATTTCAGTCAACGAGCCGCGCGCGATGTAGCAAAAACGGACATTGTCTTGATAGTAATAGCGTCCGTGTCCTTCCGCAATATTGGCGGGAATACTAACGGCAGCGCGTTTAAGCTGGTCGGCCAGATTATATTTCTTAGTTGGAGGCAAAAGCAGCACGACTTTTTTGTAAATGACTGTTGCGAAATCCCGCGCCGCGCACCAAACATCCCATTGGTCTAAATTCATTACCGTCATGCCATTCTCCATTAACTATTAACGATTAACCATTTACTGGCTTCATCCTTTTCGCATTATTCGCCCAAATCTCCAACAACTTAGGTGCTTTGGCCTCAAAAGTGCTATCGGCAATATAACCGCGAATTTCCTCCATTAGCCGAATCAAAGCCCGCAGGTTGTGGATGGAAATCAGCGTCCCGGCTAGATATTCTTTGGCGGCAATCAGGTGGCGGATGTAGGCGCGGGTAAAGGTGCGGCAGGTGTAGCAGTCGCAGGTCTCGTCGATGGGGCGCGGGTCGCGGGCGAAGTTGGCGTTCATCAGGTTCAGCCGGCCCTCGGAGGAGAATGCGGCATGGTGACGGGCCAGCCGGGTCGGCAGGACACAGTCAAAGATGTCGATTCCGCGCAGGACGCCGTTAATCAGGTCTTCGGGCGTGCCGACTCCCATCAGGTAACGAGGTTTGTTCTCGGGCAGGAGTGGTGTGACCACATCCAGCGTTTTGTGCATTTCGTCTTTGGTTTCGCCGACGGATAATCCGCCGATGGCAATGCCGGGAAAGGGCAGGGAGGCGATAAACTCCGCCGACTGGGCGCGCAGGTCGGGGTCGACTCCGCCCTGGACGATGCCAAACAGGGCCTGGTCGCTGCATCCATGCGCATTTAACGAGCGTTCGGCCCAACGGTGGGTGCGCTCCATCGCCTGTTTGATGTAAGCGTGGTCGTTCGGGTCGGCGCATTCGTCGAAGGCCATGATGATATCCGCGCCCAAATTTTCCTGAATCTGGATGGATTTTTCGGGGGTGAAGCGATGGGAAGAGCCGTCTATGTGGCTGCGGAAGGTCACCCCGTCTTCGTCGATTTTGCGAATTTTGGAGAGCGAAAAAACCTGGAATCCGCCCGAGTCAGTCAGCATCGGGTTGGGCCACTGCATGAAGTGGTGCAGGCCGCCCATGTCGCGCACTAGTTCATCGCCGGGGCGTAGGTACAGGTGGTAGGTGTTGGACAGCACCAGCGAGGCGCCAATTTCCTTAAGATGTTCAGGGGTAAGCGTCTTGACGGTGGCCTGTGTGCCGACCGGGGCAAAGACCGGGGTTTGCAGCTCGCCGTGCGGGGTGTGGAAAACGCCCGTGCGGGCGCGTCCGTTGGTGGCAGTAATGTCGAATTCGAACATGGGGACGATTGTAAACGAAAACACGGAGATTTTGGCTGTCTCCGTGTTTTCGTTGTCTAATTTTCTTCTTGTAGCAATGTGAGGGTTTTGCTTTGCGTGCTTCATCCTTTGCAGTTTCTGGCGGGTTATTTCTTCTTCTTTCCTTTGAATACTTTTGCCGAGTTTTCTTGCGCCCGATAGGCCGCGATTTGGCTGATTAAGTCGTAAGGAATGGGTTTGTCCAGCGGAAATTGGATCGAACCTTTGGCCTTCACATAGGGGGAGAGTTCTTTCTGGAATTCTTCGACACCCGACGGTGTCGGATAAAGCCCGATATGTTTTTTGAAGGCCGCGAAATGCACCAGGTTGCCGTTCAGGTAGAATGTCGGCATCTGGTAACTGATTTTTTCTGTAGCCTCAGGCGCGGCGGCTTTGATGACCGCCCGTACCTTTTCCAGAATCTCCTGAATTTCTGCAGGAAATCTGGCGATGTATTCATCTATGTTGGCTGGGGCTGTCGAGCGGGTGTCTGTGTTCATGGCTCACCTTTCGCTTGCAAAGCGGCGGGCGTTCCGCACCTGCGCCCTGGCGGCTTCAATTTCACGACTTTTCGGCGGCGTGTTCGTTTCCAGGTTGGTCAGCAATTCCCGCGAGGTGGCGGCAACCGCCTCGACAGCGGCCTCGAATGCGGCTGCGTTGGCCTGCGACGGTTTGTTGACACCGCTGATTTTGCGCACGTATTGCAGTGCCGCTGCGCGAATTTCGTCATCGCTGGCGGGCGGCTCGAAGTTGAACAAGGGTTTGATATTCCGGCACATGATTGTTTTATCCTCCCGCCATCGCGCCCACAATCCGAAAGACTTCCTTCCCGCTGGCAACAGCCTCCGGCAGCGGGGCATCGGGCGCTTCGTGTGACCAGTCTTCACCGCAGGCAAAAAAGCGAATGAAAGGTCGGCGCTGCCCTGTGGCATGGTCACGGATTGTTCCGCGCAACATCGGGTAGCGGAACTCTATTGCGCATAGTAACGACCTAGTCGTTGCCGGTTCTTCCACCTGGATGTGAATCTCATTGCCAACTTGCGCCAGCGTTCGGAGGTGATGTGGGAGTTGGACCCGAATCATGGCAGCGTCTGAACCTCGACAGACAAGACAGCGGGTAAATCACGGACGATGGGCAGCCAGTTGTCGCCCGAATCTGCTGAAGCGTAGACCTGTCCGCCGGTGGTGCCAAAGTAGATTCCGCACGAATCGAGTTTGTCGACCGCCATCGTGCTGCGCAGCACGTTGACGTAGCAATCCTCTTGCGGCAGGCCGTTGGTCAGCGCCTCCCACGTCTCGCCACCGCTGCGGCTGCGATACACGCGCAATTTACCCTCGGGCGGATAATGCTCCGAATCGCTCTTGATGGGCACGACGTAGAGGGTCTCCGGTTCGTGGGTGTGGACGGCAATCGGGAAGCCGAAGTCGCTCGGCAGATTGCCGCTGACCTCACGCCACACGCCACCCGCGTCGTCGCTGCGCATGACGTCCCAATGTTTTTGCATGAACAGGACATCTGGCCGCGCCGGGTGCAGGGCCAGGTTGTGGACGCAGTGACCGACATCGGCGTCCGGGTCGGGCAGTTCGTAATCCGATTTCAGACCCTTGTTAATCGGCAGCCAGGTCTGACCGCCGTCATCGGTGCGGAAAGCGCCCGCTGCCGAGATGGCGACAAAAATTCGGTCGGGGTTGGATGGATCGAGCAGGATGGTGTGCAGGCACATCCCACCCGCACCGGGCTGCCACAGGTGTCCCTTGGCGCTGCGCAGACCGGGGAGTTCCTGCCACGAAGCGCCGCCATCCGTTGATTTGAACAGGGCCGCATCCTCGACGCCTGCGTAGACAGTGTCCGGATCGTTCAGCGAGGGTTGCAGGTTCCAGACTCGGGTAAATTCCCAGGGATGCTGGGTGCCGTCGTACCACTGGTGCGTGCCGGCTTCGCCCTCGTAGTTGAATTGGTTGCCGACCGGGTTCCAGGTCTGGCCGCCGTCATCGGAGCGCTGGATAACCTGCCCGAACCAGCCGCTTGATTGCGAGGCGTAGAGCCGGTTGGGGTCGGCAGGCGAGCCGTTGATGTGGTAAATCTCCCAGCCTGCGAAGTGCGGACCGCTGACCTGCCAGTCTTTGCGCTGGGCATCAGAAGTCAGGATAAACGCGCCTTTGCGCGTGCCAACCAATACGCGAATATTTGTCATGAGATTAGTCTCCTTTGTAAGCGCGCTGTAAAGCGTCAACATCAAGTTTGCGCATTTGGAGCATGGCTTGTATCACCCGCTGCGCCCTGACCGGGTCGGGGTCGCTCGCCAGTTTGCCCAGCGCAGTGGGGACAATTTGCCACGACAGGCCGTATTTGTCCTTCAGCCAGCCGCACATGCTTTCCTCGCCGCCATCGGCGGTTAGTTTTTTCCAGAAATAATCGACTTCTTCCTGGCTTTCACAGTTGACGACCAGCGAAATAGACTCGTTGAATTTGAAGCGCTGGCCGCCATTCAGGGCGTTGAATTCCTGCTCGGCGAGCTGGAAACTGATTACCATGACCTCGCCCGTTGGGCCGGGACCTGCCTCGCCATAGCGGGAAATTTCTAGGATTTTCGAGTCTTTGAAGATGGATGTGTAAAAGTTGGTCGCTTCTTCGGCCTGGTTGTCGAACCACAAGAAAGCGACAATTTTTTGCATACAAGTATACTCCTTCGGCTAATAAGGCAGGGTTAAGGCACTTTTATTTTAGAACAAATATTCTGATATGTAAATAGGAGCATTCTTGTCCAAATATTCATCTTTAAATTTAATCTATGGCACTTCATCTGAGAGTACAATGGATATGCCTCAGGTGACTTTCTGGTGGGAGAATCGAGTCTGGGCTACCAAAGGAGAAAAGATGTCCGTCCAAAATAATGAAGTTAATGTTCGTTGGCAAGCCATTGTGGCGCGTTATGCCATCCCTGACAAATGGCGCAGCACCTGGCAGATTGTCAATTCTGTGCTTCCCTTCCTGATTATGTGGTATGTGATGTATCGCAGCCTGGAAATCTCTTACTGGTTGACGCTTTTGCTGGCCATTCCCACGGCCGGTTTCATGATTCGCACCTTTATCATTTTCCATGACTGCGGGCATGGCTCGTTCTTCGCCTCGGCGAAAGCAAACGATACTCTCGGAATACTGACCGGCCTGCTGTCCCTGACGCCGTATTACCACTGGCGTTATGACCACGCCGTCCACCATGCCACGGTCAGCGACCTGGATCGACGCGGGGTGGGGGATGTGCTGACCCTGACTGTACAGGAATATCTCGACCTGCCCTGGTATAGAAAAATTGGCTATCGCATCATGCGCAATCCGTTTATCCTGTTCACTGTGGGTTCCTTCCTGGTCTTTACGGTTGGACACCGTTTCGCGCGGGCAGGATCGGGCAAGCGCGAACGCAACAGCGTCATCTGGACAAACCTGGCGCTGGCCGGCATTGTGGCCCTTTTGTGGCTAACCATTGGCTGGAAAGCGTTTTTATTGGTGGAAGTACCCATCCTGTTTCTGGCCTGTGCGGGCGGGGTCTGGCTGTTCTATGTCCAGCACAACTTTGATGGAACTTACTGGCAGCGCCATGATAACTGGGATTTCTTGAGAGCCGGATTGCATGGCAGTTCTTTCTATAAACTGCCCGGATTGTTGCAATGGTTCACCGGCAATATCGGTTTTCATCACATCCATCATCTCGGGCCCAAAATTCCGAACTATAAACTGCCGCAGGCGTATAAGGAAAATTCACTCTTCCAGATTAAGCCGGTAACAATGGTGACCAGCCTTAAATCCCTCGCATACCGCCTGTGGGATGAAGAGAAGCAAAAACTGGTTGGTTTTAATGCTTTAAAGGAATATCGTAAGCCCCCGATGAATACGACCTAAAACCCTGATTTGTCACCAAAACAGGAATCGATAAAAATGAATGTGCCGGGCGCTGTCAGTTCAAGCGGCCCCGCACATTTTTGTTACGGCAAAACTTATCAGCGGGTCTGATGTTCCGGGATGTGGCAAGCAAGGGTACGGGCCTTGGCTTCAAACTGGCAATAACCACCCAATTCCAAAACTTGCCAGGTTCATTGCCAGGCTGAGCAGGAGCGCTTCGCGCCAGCCCAGGCGGTTGGATGGGAACAGGTGCAACGCGGCGCTTTCCACCAGCCAGATAACAATTTCGGCGAGGAACAGGGCTGGCAGGTAGTGCTTGTAGAATAGATTCAAGACCAGCCAGAGCAGGGATTGGGTCAACAGGTTGGCGATGCCGGCGGTCAGGATAATGCTCTTAAACGGTTTTCGCCGCCAGTGGCAAAAACCGGCGGCGACAAAAGTCTCGAGTACGAGAGTCAGCAAAAGGGTAAGAATCACTTCTTGCGGAGAAAACGCACCAGCAGGAAAACGCCCAGCGCAATTATCCCCAAAAAGCCCAGGCAGCACAGGCAGAGCAGGCAGAGCAGCAGGTAGGGATGGATGTTGTAGGGGTTGAGCAGGCGCGGCTCGACCAGCAGGTCGTTTTCGCGGACAGTGACTTTGTAGGCGCTGCTAAACCCGGCCGTTTTGAACACATTGCTCTGGCGGGTTTTGCCGTCTGAAAATGTCAGTTCGAGATAGTGGTAATCGTTATACCCGTATGCAATGGAGGAGCAAATTGTCTCATAGCAGCGAAACCCTTGTGGTCCGGCATCTTCAAGTGGCCGGGCGTCGCTGCAATCGGGCTGGCTGCATTCATATTGGACACCATCTTCGATGAGCAGGGGACCGCTGGCCGTCTCGTAAACAAACTCAAAATCCATGCCGGGCTTGGGGCCCATGTCTGCAGCTGCGCTTTGAAGGGGTATCCAGGATAGGGCAAAGGCAACGAAAATAAAAAGCAATAGTTTGCGCATAGCCAATAAATTTGTTTGAATGACGTTACTCAAACCCATAACTGACGCGGGTTGCTTCGACCAACGCCAGTGGTACTTCAAGGCGCAATTGAGGCAGGGCCGGGTTGGTAATTGTGATTTCGTATAAGGAAAGCCACGGAGTTCGCATGCCTTCGAGCGTCGAAGTCAGATCGAGTTGGGCGGAGACACGAATTTTTCCCTGCAATAAAAACGACCCGGCCAGCAGGCTGACGGGTAGCATCAGGCGGTTCTGTTCGCTGGCTTCATAGTCCAGCGGGTCTTGCTGGGGAGGTGTTATGTGATAGGCAAGGCACTGGCTGGTCGGAAAATACAATTCGGCAAAATTATTCACACGCGGCGCGCCGCCGGCCAGGCTGACCATATTGGCTTTCAGCAGGTGAAAAAAAATCGGCGCGGCTGGTGTGCGCATTAATCGACTTACCATGATACTGTCTTTGGTGATGACCTCGCCGCGCACCAGCTTGTCGTGGCTGTAAACCATAATTGGGGTGGTTTTTTCTTCGGCTTGCAAAGTGTACATCGATGGCCTCCTGCTCTTTGCCCTTATTATACATTAGCCCTGGTCTGCTTCTGTGCCCGCTTTTCTGCCCATTCTGGGCATGATATACTCGCGGGCATGACTCACTCAAAACGCTGGATAATCCCGCCCCAACTGACATCTCAGGCCGACCTGGCCCTGGCTGCCCATCCGCCTGTCCTGCGCCAGATACTCTACAACCGCGGTATCGGCACCCGTGAAGCCGCCGAAGGCTTCCTGCGCGCCAGCCTCACCTTCGACGACGACCCTTTCCTAATGAAGGATATGCGCAAGGCCGTCGAGCGCATCCAGCGCGCACTCGAGGCAGGTGAGCAAATTGCCGTTTATGGCGATTACGACGTGGACGGTGTCACCGCGACGGCCCTGCTGGTGACAGCCCTGCGCGCCCTGGGCGGCAATGTGCGCGAATACATTCCCAATCGTTTTGATGAAGGATATGGATTGAATGTCGAGGCCTTTGACTTGCTCCACGCCGAGGGCGTTTCACTGGTCATCAGCGTAGACTGCGGGATTCGCTCTCCCGCCGAGGCCTTACACGCAAAAACAATAGGCCTCGACCTGGTTATCAGTGACCACCACGAACCCGCGGGCGAACTTCCGCAAGCCCTGGCCGTTATCAACCCCAAGCAGGAAGGTGACTCCTACCCCGAAAAATACCTGGCCGGAGTGGGCATTGCTTATAAAATCGTCCAGGCCCTGCACCAAACCATCAAACCGGCGGCGCTGGATTTGCCCTCCTACCTCGACCTGGTTGCCCTCGGCACGGTTGCCGACCTGGCCCCGCTGACCGGTGAAAACCGCCACCTGGTGCGCGGTGGCTTGCGCCAGATGCGCTATTCGGCGCGCCAAGGCTTGCTTTCGCTGGCCGCTGTTTCTGATATTTCCTTGCAAAAAGTGACAGCCATTAACATTGGCTTTGCGCTAGGCCCGCGCCTGAATGCCTCCGGGCGGCTGGAATCGGCACTCGATTCATACAGGCTTTTGACGACAACCGAACTTTTCGAAGCCGGGGCGCTGGCCCAGCAACTAAACGTCCAAAACGGCCAGCGCCAGCAGATGACCCGCAAAATCCAGGCCGAGGCTGAAGCCCTGGCCCTGGCCGAAGAACCAGAGCCGAAAATCCTGTTCGCGGTCAAAGAAGATTTCAACGCCGGGGTGGTTGGGCTGGCCGCCGCCCGCCTGACCGACGCCTACTACCGTCCGGCAGTCGTCGGGCATAGCGACACGGAAAAAGGCGAGACGCGCTGCTCGTGCCGTTCCATCCCCGAATTTCACATTACCCAGGCTCTCGACCAGTGCGCCGACCTACTGGTGCGCCACGGCGGTCATGCCGCCGCCGCAGGGTTCACCGTCGAAAACGATAAACTGGACGCCCTCAAAACCCGCCTGCGCGAAATCGCCGCGCGTGAACTGGACGGCAAAGACCTGCGCCACAGCCTGGTGGCTGACGCCGAGTCGCCGCTTTCCGACATGACCGCCGATTTGCTGAAATCGCTCGACTTGCTCGAGCCAACCGGCTATGGCAACCCCGGCGCGGTTTTTGTTTCGCGCAATGTTCGCGTGGTCAACCATCGCGCCGTGGGGGCCGATGCCAAACACCTGAAATTGACCGTCAGCGACAGCAAGGTCACTTTCGATGCGATTGCCTTTCGCATGGGCGATTGGGCCGGGAAATTGCCTGAGCGCATCGACCTGATGTACACGCTCGAAACCAACGAATACAATGGGCGCACCACCCTGCAATTAAACGTCAAAGACCTGAAACCAGCCGGTTTGCGCGACTAACCATGCCGACTCTCGAATTCCATTGCCATACCATTTACTCGAAAGACAGCGTCACCCGGCCTGAAGCCCTGGTGCGGACTGCCCGGACTCGGGGGATTGACCGCCTGGTCGTGACCGACCATAACACCATCGGCGGGGCGCTGGTGGCCCAAAAACTGGACCCCGACCTGGTCATCGTCGGCGAGGAAATCCTGACCACGCAGGGCGAACTGCTGGCGGCTTTTGTGACCGAGGAGATTCCGCCGAGCCTGACGCCACTCGAAACAATTCGCCGCCTGCGCGACCAGGGAGCCTTCATCAGTGTTTCGCATCCCTTCGATGAGCGCCGCGGCTGGGCGTTGGAACACCTGCAAGAAATCGCCCCGTTGGTGGACGCCATTGAAGTTTTCAACGCGCGTTGTATTTTTGAAGAAGAAAATTCCCAGGCCCAGGCGTTTGCCCTGGAAAATGGTTTGCCTGGCACTGTCGGGTCGGATGCGCACACACTGGTCGAGCTTGGTCAGGCGCTGATGATTCTTAACGAGGATTTTCACGACGCGGAAACGTTGAAGTCTGCCCTTCTGGGCGCTGCGACGGTCACGCGCCGCTCCAGCCCCCTGATACGGCTCGCCTCGCGTCACGCCGTTCTGATGAAAAAGTTGGGGCTGGTCAAGCAGCCATGAAAATCAGCCGCCGCGACCTGTTCCTGTCGTTTTTGTTCGTCTTTTGTGTCTGGCAAGCGTTTGCCATGCTGATTAATCGTCCCATCCTGCCATCGCCGCTGGCAGTTACCTTCGTATTCTGGCGCGATATGACTAGCGGCGCGTTACTGTCCCATTTTCTGGTCAGCCTGTGGCGGGTTTTTGCGGGAACGGCCCTGGCCATCCTGGCTGCCGCCCCGGCGGGGCTGGCGCTCGGGCAGTCGAAGCGATTCAACCGCTTGCTTGCGCCACTGATTTACCTGCTGTACCCAATCCCGAAGGTCGTCTTCGTCCCCATCATCCTGCTCTTTTTCGGCATAGGCGACACCTCTAAAATTTTTATCATTTTCATTATCTTGTTTTTCCAAATCCTTGTATTGGTGCGCGACCAAGCCGCCAGTCTGCGCCCGGAACTTATCCAGTCGGTGCGCAGCCTGGGTGCGGGACGGCGGGCCTTGTTTCGCTTTGTCTACCTGCCTGCCAGTCTTCCAGGCATCCTGACCGCCCTGCGCCAGTCGGTCGGGACGGCGGTGGCTGTCTTGTATATTGCCGAGTTGTTCGCCACCACCCGCGGCCTGGGCTACTATATTTACTTCCAGGGCAGTACGCTGCTTAATTATCCGGTCATGTACGCGGGCGTGGTTGCCATGTCCCTGCTTGGGCTGGGGATGTATTTTGGCGTCGACTGGCTCGAACGCCGCATCTGCCCCTGGATGGCGCAAGAATCCTGAAAGCGAAAGTGGCTTACACTGGTATTTTCACATCAAACAAAACAGGACAGGCTTGAGCCTGTCCTGAATGCTTTTCAAGAGGCGACGATGGGATTTGAACCCATGATCAGGGTTTTGCAGACCCTTGCCTTAGCCACTTGGCCACGTCGCCATGTTATTCTGGCGAAACTGTTATAAAAACAATTTGCCGATTGTTGATTGAGGACTGGCGATTGCCTGCACAATCAACAATCTTCAATCTTCAACCAGCAACTTGAGCGGGCGATGGGATTCGAACCCACGACCTTCTCCTTGGCAAGGAGACGTACTACCACTGTACTACGCCCGCATTTTGGGCAAATTCTTGCCTTTTGCCCAGAGTGCCGAGAGACAGAATCGAACTGACGACACCGCGATTTTCAGTCGCGTGCTCTACCAACTGAGCTATCTCGGCGATTGCCTTTTGTTGTTAAGCGTGCGTGATTTTACTAGTAACCCATAAGAATGTCAAGCGAGTTTTGATGTAAAATCATATTATCCCAATCAGGAGAAGATTCTCATGTCCCGAACCGTAATTACGACCGATAAAGCCCCCAAGGCGCTTGGCCCTTACTCGACGGCCATCCAGACCGAGCAGTTTGTCTTTTGTTCCGGCCAGACCGGTATCGACCCGGCGACCAATGAACTTGTTGGCGAGGATGTCGAATCCCAGACCCGCCAGGTGTTGGCCAACCTGCAAAACGTCATCGAAGCGTCAGGCTCGAGCCTGGAACTCGTCGTCAAGACAACGGTCTTCCTGCGCGATATGGCTGATTTCCCGAAGATGAACGCTATCTATGCTGAATTCTTCCCGGCCAATCCGCCTGCGCGTTCCACGATTGCCGTGGCCGGCCTGCCTAAAAACGCCCAGGTCGAAATCGAAGCCACTGCGCTGAAAAAATAAAAGCTGGCATGGTGGTAAAATAAGCTTTCGCAAAATTATGGTCAGATTACCAGGTGGTTATTTGTGCTTTTTGCGAAAAGAAAACCCCGAATGCCCCCTTCTGTTTCCCTGATTGTCCCCTGCTACAATGAAGAGAAGCGCATCCGCAACCTGCTGGATGCGCTCTTGGTGCAAACCTACCCGCTCGATGCGCTGGATGTTGTTATTGCCGACGGGGCCTCCAGCGACAACACATTGCAGGAAATTAGCCGTTTCCGGCAGGAGCATCCCGAGCTGGCGGTTCGGGTGGTGGAAAACAATGCCCGAACCATCCCCGCAGCTTTGAATCGCGCCATAGAAACATCGGACGGTGAGCTTATAGTCCGTTTGGATGCGCATTCAGCGCCGTACCCTGACTATATCGAAAAATCTGTTGAAGCGCTTATTGCAGACACTGCGGAAAACGTCGGCGGGATTTGGGAGATTTACCCTGGCGCGGACAACTGGATTGCCCGCTCGATAGCCGTCGCTGCCGCCCATCCGCTTGGGGTGGGGGATGCCCTTTACCGACATGCCAGGCAGGCTGCTTATGTCGATACCGTTCCGTTTGGAGCGTTTCGGCGTGTTTTACTTGATAAAATCGGTAAGTTTGATGAATCTCTCCTGACCAACGAGGATTATGAGTTCAACGCGCGCGTCCGCCAGAGCGGGGGACGTGTCTGGCTTAATCCGCAGATAAGGGCAGTTTATTATGCCCGAGCTACCTCGGGCGCGCTGGCGCGTCAGTATTGGCGCTACGGTCTGTGGAAGTACCAAATGTTGCGCCGGTATCCATCTACTTTGCGTTGGCGTCAAGCCATGCCGCCGCTTTTTGTGTTTTTTGCGTTAGTCTTGCTGGTCTTGTCCTTTTTTATACCCATGGCTGCCTTCCTGTTTGCTATTCAGGTTGGCTTTTATTTCCTGGTTTTGCTGCTGGCAGGACTGCATAAGGCTGTTGTTTTGAAGGATATTTCCCTGGTATTGGGATTGCCGCTTGCCATTGCAACCATGCATTTTTCATGGGGGCTTGGCTTCTTGTGGAGCATCTTCTTTGGAGTGAAGCATTCCTGATATGGCTGCTGACAACTTAAAACAACCCATTTTGCGCTTGCGCCCCAGTGAACAAAAAGCCCTGATTTTTTCGGGCGATTTGATAGTCGCCCTAATTGCTTTTGTGGGTGGGGTTTATTTTTGGGCAATTGCTGACCCGTTTCTCGATTTTTCTTCCGAGTTCTTCCAGCGCCGCTTGCAGTGGTGGTATTACCTATTCCCGGTTATCTGGCTGGTGATGATGGTCGAGTTATACGACCTGCATCGCGCTGCCAGTTGGCGTAAAACTGTGCGCGGGTTAATGCTGGTTGCCGTTATTGGCTTAATCGTTTACGCACTCATTTTCTTCACCACCGAGGAACCAAATTCCTTGCCGCGCCGGGGTGTGGCCGGTTTTCTAGTTCTTGCTTTTGTTTTGACCTTGTTATGGCGGCTAATTTATATTCGATTCTATACATCCCAGAGTCTCCTGGGGCGGGTTTTGATTGCTGGCGCGGGCGAAAATGGCCGCAGCATGGCCCGGATGTACAAGGAACTCTCCCCTCCGCCTTTTAACCTTGTCGGTTTTGTCGACGACGACCCGGAAAAAATCGGCACATCGCTTGAAGGGTATCGTATTTTTGCGGGCAGCGACCGTTTGCTCGACCTGGTCGAAGGCCTGAATATTTCCGACATCATTGTTGCCATTACCGGCGAGATGCGAGGCCAAACCTTCCAGACCCTGTTGGATGCCCATGAGCGCGGGGTTGAAGTGACCCGCATGCGTACTATTTACGAGGAACTGCTTGGGCGTGTTCCGATTCATCACCTTGAGTCAGATTGGGTGATTCGCTCGTTTGTGGACGAAGCCCGTGCCAGTGGTTTTTACCAAATCTCATCACGCCTGCTTGACATATTGGCGGCTGTGGTTGGCTTGTCCATGTTCCTAGTCATGCTGCCTTTCCTAGCCCTGGCAATCCTTTTCGATGACGGCTGGCCGATTTTTTATCGCCAGGCGCGCCTGGGCAAAGGCGGCCGTAATTTTGATATGGTCAAACTGCGCACCATGATCAAAAATGCAGAATCCGACGGCAAAGCCCAGATGGCAGAAGAGCACGACCCGCGCGTCACCCGCGTCGGCAACTTTCTGCGCCGCTCCCGCCTGGATGAGTTTCCCCAGTTCTGGAACGTCCTGCGCGGCGAAATGGCTATGGTGGGCCCGCGCGCCGAGCGCGCCGAACTGGTGGCGAAATATCAAAGGCAAATCCCCTTCTATCGCGCCCGCCTGATGGTCAAGCCCGGGCTGACCGGTTGGGCGCAGGTTAATTATGGTTATGCATCCACAGTCGAAGACACAGAAATCAAACTCGAATACGACCTTTACTACATTAAACATCGTTCTATTTTTATGGACATCCTTATTATTTTGCGCACGATTACCACGGTTCTCAGTCAGAGCGGGAGATGACATGAAAAAATATCTTGTGACCGGTGGCGCCGGTTTTATTGGTTCAACCATCGTCCGCGCCCTGCTCGAGCAGGGCGATTTTGTGCGCGTCTTGGATAATTTCTCGACTGGAAAACGCGAAAACCTTGCCGGTTTGAAAGTTGAAATGTTGGAAGGTGATTTGCGAGACCCGGCAATGGTCGCAGAAGCGGTCAAGGACATCGACGTCGCTTTTCACGAAGCCGCCTTCGTCTCCGTGCCGCAATCGATGGAAGACCCGCTGCCGTGTTTTGAAGTCAACCAGCGTGGCACTGAAATCCTGCTCGAAGCCGCGCGCAAGGCGGATGTAAGACGGGTGGTTTTGGCCTCCTCTGCCGCTGTGTACGGGGATTTGGAGCAGATGCCGCTCGAGGAGCATTTCCCGCTGCGCCCGCTCTCCCCTTATGCTGTTTCCAAACGCGTGGACGAACTCTACGCTGAAATGTACACCCGCTCCTTCGGCCTGGATGTGGTTGCCCTGCGTTATTTCAACGTCTATGGGCCGCGCCAGCGCCCCGACAGTATGTACGCCGCTGTTGTGCCGATTTTCGCCCGCAGGCTTTTAGACGGCAAACCCATCACCATCTACGGCGACGGCGGCCAAACCCGCGACCTGGTCTTTGTCGGTGACATCGTGCGCGCCAACCTGCTCGCATCCGAACACCCGGAAGCTCCCGGTCAAGTTTTCAACATTTGCGGCGGTGACGAGATCCGTGTGATTGACCTTGTTGAAGTTCTGATGGACTTGTTCCCGAATGCCCCGGCCCCCGAATTCGCCCCGCCCCGCGCCGGCGATATTTATCGCTCGGTCGGCAGCCCCGCCAAAGCCGGGAAAATCCTCGGCTTCAAAGCCCAAACTTCCCTGGATGCTGGCTTGAAGGCAGTTGTAGATTGGATGAAGGAGATAGGGTGACAGTCACTTTCAAAGTGACTGTCACCTTGATGACAACATGCGCTTCCGTAACCGTTACGTCCTCCTAACCGATATTCTCCTCATCATCGTTGCGGTGATGGGTAGTTATATCCTGCGCCTTGAGTGGCTCGAAGACTTTCTGCGTTATTACTGGCAGGGGGCTTTGTGGTGGATGGCGGTTGCGCTGCTGGTCAAACCGCTGGTCTATTATTTTTTTGGCCTCTACCGCCGCCTGTGGATTTACGCCAGCATTAGCGAACTCAAATTGATTGCTGCGGCAGTGACAGTTTCCTCCCTGATTGTCGGTGTGATTATTCTTACGTTGTACTCCTTCCAGGCTTTTGGGCCGGGCTTTGCACGCTCCGCCCTGGCCATCGACTGGCTGCTCTCGCTGGTGCTGGTTGGCGGCTCGCGCCTGGCCCTGCGGGTTGTGGCCGAATCAAAAATGCCGCGCGCGCAGGTCAAACGTCGTGATGTGCTCGTGGTCGGGGCGGGTGACGCCGGGGCGCTGGTCGTGCGCGAAATGCAGAAAAGCCGCCATACCGACATGAACCCAGTCGGCTTCCTCGACGATGACCCGGCCAAACGCGGACAAATCCTGCTGGGTGTGCCGGTCATTGGGGCCATTAAAGACCTGGCGCACATCGTTGATATTACCCATGTCGATGAAGTTATCATCGCCATCCCCTCTGCGCCTGGGACGATGATACGCCAAGTGTCGGACGCCTGCCGCCAGAAGGGTATTCCCTTCCGCACCATGCCGGGCATTTACGAGCTGCTGGGCGGCAAGGTTAACGTCAGCCGCCTGCGCGAAGTCGATATTACCGACTTGCTGCGGCGCGAACCGGCTCGCATTCACGAGGAATGGATTGGTGCGGCGCTCAAGGACAAGCGCGTGCTCGTCACTGGCGCGGGCGGCTCGATTGGCCGCGAACTATGCCGCCAGATTGCCCGCTGGCATCCTGCCGAATTGGTCTTGCTTGGGCATGGCGAAAATTCCATCTTCGAGGCTTTGCTCGAACTCAAAGCCGATTATCCACATCTTGAACTGGTTCCCGTCATCGCCGATGTGCGTGACCGTCAGCGTCTCGAATCCGTGTTCACGGCCAAAAAGCCGCAGGTGGTCTTCCACGCTGCGGCGCACAAACACGTTCCGTTGATGGAAATCAACGTCGAGGAGGCGGTAGCCAACAACATCCTCGGTACACAAAACGTCGTCGAAACGGCGGACGGGCTTGGGGTCGAACGCCTCGTCCTGATTTCCACCGACAAAGCCGTCCACCCGGCCAACGTCTACGGCGCGACCAAGCGCATGGCCGAGATGGTCGTCCTGGATGCCGCCCGGCGCACCGGCAATGCTTTTTCGGTCGTCCGTTTTGGCAACGTGCTCGGCAGCCGCGGGTCGGTCGTGCCGCTGTTCAAGCGTATGATTGCTGCGGGCGGTCCGCTCCAGATTACCCACCCCGACATGGAACGCTTTTTCATGACCATTCCTGAAGCCGTGCACCTGGTCTTGCAGGCCGCGGCGATGGGCGAGGGCGGCGAGGCCTTTTTGCTTAACATGGGCGAGCAGGTGCGGATTTTAGACCTGGCCGAAGACCTGATTCGTCTTTCGGGCCTTGAGCCGGGCCGCGATATCGAGATTGAGTTTACCGGTATCCGCCCCGGCGAGAAACTGCGCGAGGAACTCTGGGAGGGGGACAAGACCTATGACAAGACCGCCCACCCGGACGTTTTTCGCTCGACTGGCGAAGACTTGGCCGACGCCGCGACGGTGCGCGCCACCCTCGACCGGCTCGCCGATTTGGTGGCCGCCAGCCAACCCGAAGCGATTATCGACTTGCTCGACGAGGTCGTTCCCGGTTCGGCTATTCGGACGAATTTGCGCCCTGCCGATTTGATGGATGTGGTTTAGTTTGATAACCGCGAAGTGCGCAAAGAACGCCAAGAAAAGCAAAAAACTTCGCGCTCTTGGCGTTCTTTGCGGTTTGACAAGAAATATGTGAGGCAATTTTGGCTTTAGCTTCTTTCTCTGAATGGCAAGAATTTATAAACCGGAAACCCAACCCGCACATTTTGCAGACAGCGGAGTGGGGAGAATTAAAGAAGGGCTTCGGCTGGGACGTGGAGCGCATCATCTCTGGCGATGTTGGCGTTCAGATTTTGTTTCGCAAACTGCCGCTCGGCTTTACAGTGGCGTATTGCCCAAAACTAGTAAGTAGTAATTGGTTATTCGTAAATAGTGATTCATTTTGGGCGGAAATTGATTCGGTTTGCAGAAAGAAACATGCCGTTTTTCTGAAAATCGAACCCGACGCCTGGGAGTCCGAAGTCTCCAGACTTCGGAGTGATGAGGCCAATCCAAAATCGGGAGATTTTGGACTCCGGGTTTCCCCTCACAACATCCAACCTCCCCGCACTGTCATCGTTTCTCTCGAAGGCACGGAAGATGAAATCCTGGCGCGCATGAAACAGAAATGTCGCTACAACGTGCGCCTGGCCGAGAAAAAGGGAGTCACCGTCCGCACTTGGGACGACCTGGACGGATTTCATCGCATGATGACCGTCACCGGCGGGCGGGACGGGTTCGGAGTCCATTCGCTCGAATACTACAAAAAGGCCTATGATTTGTTCCACCCAACCGGGATGGCCGATATTTTGATGGCTGAATACGAAGGCAGGCCTCTGGCTGCGCTGATAGTTTTTGCGCTCGGCTCACGCGCTTACTACCTGTACGGCGCTTCCACCGACGAGGAACGCAACCGTATGCCGACCTACCTGCTCCAGTGGCGGGCGATGCAGTGGGCCAGGGAGCGCGGCTGCACAGAATACGATCTGTGGGGTGTGCCGGATACCGATGAAGAAACCCTCGAAGCCCAGTTCGAGTCCCGCTCCGATGGCTTGTGGGGTGTCTATCGCTTCAAGCGCGGATTTGGCGGCGAGGTTAGAAGAGCGGCCCAGGCGCTGGACAGGGTTTATATGCCGATGTTGTATCGGCTGTATTTGTGGCGAATGGGAAATCAAGAAATATAAAAAGGTCGGGATGTCAGCGAGACTCCCGACCTTCAACTTTAAACATTCAAGACGCGGTCTCGATACGGGCTACGCCCTACTCGACCTCCGGTATTTAACCTTGAACTTTCCAACTTTCAACCTTCAAACCAAAAAATTACACCCTGACGTGATACTCGCCCTCAGCCACCCATTTGTAGGTGGTCAACTCCGGCAGGCCCATCGGGCCGCGGGCGTGCAGGCGTTGGGTTGAGACGGCGACTTCCGCGCCCAGGCCGAACTGGCTGCCGTCGGTGAAGCGGGTGCTGGCGTTGACGTAGACTGCCGCCGAATCGACTTCGGTGATGAAGTGGGCGGCATGGTCACTATTTTCGGTCAGGATGCCGTCGGAGTGGCCGGTGCTGTGGGCGGCGATGTGGGCGATGGCTTCGTCCAGCCTGCTGACGACTTTCAACCCGAGGACGAGCGAAAGCCATTCGGTGTCGAAATCGTCTGGGCCGGCGGGGCGGACGAGGTTGGAGTCAAAGCTGGTTAAATGGGAGCCAGCCAGCGGGTCGGCGCGAAACGTCACCCCGGCGGGGGAGAGATGCTCGACGATGCGCGGAAGAATCCGGGCGGCGATGTCCTGGTGGACGAGGACGGTATCCAGCGCGTTGCAGACGCTTGGGCGCTGGACTTTGGCGTTATAGAGGACTGGCAGCGATTTTTCCAGGTCGGCGCTTTCGTCCACGAACAGGTGGCAGATGCCGATGCCGCCGGTGATGACCGGAATCTGGCTGTTCTCGCGGCAGAAGGCGTGCAGTTTTGCACCGCCGCGCGGGATGATGATGTCGACGTATTCGTGTAGTTTGAGAAGTTCGTTTATTAGGGCGCGGTCGGGGCTGTCGATGAACTGGACAGCGTCGGCGGGCAGGTTTTGGGCGGTGAGCGTCTGGCGGATGACCTGCACGAGGGCGCGGTTGCTGTGGATGGTTTCCTTGCCGCCGCGCAGGATGGCGGCGTTGCCGGTTTTGAGCGCCAGCCCGGCCACGTCGAGGGTCACGTTGGGGCGTGATTCGTAGATGACGCCCAGCACGCCCAGCGGGACGCGCTGTTTGCGCAGCTTCAGGCCATTGGGCAGGACGGTTTCGTTGTAGGATTGGCCGACCGGGTCGGGGAGGGTTGCCAGGTGGCGCAGGTCGGCGCACAGGGCGTCGAGGCGGG
>Ga0208244_100437_pt1 | contig 41169 bp, 25 predicted proteins | sample SubbioCR12Aug_5A_FD_184828 | JGI IMG/M metagenome (GOLD analysis project Ga0208244, IMG submission 184828) | Serpentinite rock and fluid subsurface biosphere microbial communities from McLaughlin Reserve, California, USA - CR12Aug_5A (SPAdes) | ecosystem: Environmental > Terrestrial > Deep...
CTCGGCAATAAAATATACCGCCTGTTATGCACTGGCGGTTCTTGTCTGTCCGTGGGTTAGTGTCAAATTGCACTTTCATATTAAACTTGTCATTCGTTTCATTTGCTTTTCTGTCTGTGTCGCCCGTGTGTTGGCGTGTTTTATTTTTTTTTCTTTTTAAGCGTGGGGGAAAAATTCTAAAATTCTTTTTTTGGGTAGTAGAAAAAATACTCTTTTGCAAGCCTTTGGTTTAAGCGTTGGCTTGTGTGGGCTTGCAAATGTGCTTACGACTGTGGGTTGGCTATGTTTCTAATAATCCCATTCTCCGTGACTTACTGGTAATCTATTTAGTTCTTCTTTAAAAAATTTCCATTGCGGAATATATTTATCCATTAAAGCCATAAATCTATCGTTGTGATGCCTTTCAATGAAATGAATCATTTCGTGAACTATGATGTATTCCAAACAATGAATTGGTTTTTTCGCTAATTCAAGGTTTATCCAAATCCGTTTTTTCTCAATATTACAAGTACCCCATTTAGTTTTCATTTGTTTTACATGCCACTCCGCCACACTAACACCGATTTTCTTTTCCCATTTCTCAATAATATCAGGAATAAGCTTTTTTAATTCTACACGATACCATTCATTAATAGCAATTTGCTTTTGTTCTATGGTACTGGTTGGACTGATAAATAGATCAATATACGTTTTCGTTTTTAATTCAACTCTGGCGGGGGCTTCATGTTCTGTTATTCTCAGTAAAAACCGTTTGCCTTGAAAATAATGACTTTCTCGTTGTATAAATTCTCTGGGTGATTGTCTGTCCTGGGCTTTAAAATGTCGTTGGTGTTTCCGTATCCACGCAATTTTTGAAATAGCAAAAAGTCTTACAGCTTCGTCGTTTACATTTAAAGGTGTTGCAATACGAACCCTGCCAGTTGGCGGATAAACAGCCAAATGCATATTCTTGATGTCTTTTCGCACTACATCTATGGATAGATTAGAAGTAATTTGCAAAACTTTAACCTCTTCCATTTTTATTTGTATTCATTTTGCTTTTTAATTATCTCAAAAATAGGGTCTAAGACTTCTGCTTTGTTGTAATCCTCTAAAACAGGTTTTACCACTTTATTTTTAAGATGTCTTTCTTTGGCAAAATTACCTTCCCAATTATCATATTTGCCATAAATCACTGCACTATCCAAAGCAACAGTCAAGGGTTCATCTTTGTCTAAATTATCATACAAAGCCCTTTTTGCCTGAGTATTTATACTTGATGGATATTCGCCACCCTTATCCGGTTTTTTGATCTTTACTGCCAGTTCAACAATTTTCTTCAAATATTCTTCGTAACGCCCTGCTTCTTCATTCCGCATTTTTATCAGTTCATCGAGAAGAACACTCATTTTCTCATAATAAATAGGGTTGGCTGGACTTTCTTCAATAATCACTTTTCGTATATTATTCTCGATGGTTTCCGCCATTGCATCCTTATTCTTCCTGATATTCTCAGGGATTTTATCCAATGCTTCTTCGCCATCTTTAACAAGCAGTTCAACCAGACTAAAATCATCAAATGCTGAAATCTTCTGGCTTTCCTCAGCTCCAATGTAACTGTCAATTAAATGACGCATTGCTGGTTCGTATTGTTTTAAATCCACATAGTCACCACTTGCCAGTTGTATTTCTTTGCGGACATTTTCATAATGTTTAATTTCCGCTTTAATCTTCTCAATCTCGTTTGGTTTATAACCAGCTTCTTCCAATTCGTCTGCAATATTGGCAAATGCACGAATCACAGAAATTACTGCTTTGTAAAGTGCATGTCTGCGAGGTTCAGTGTCTTTTAAATCTGCTGGAATTTGTGGATTACCACAAAAATATTGAATGTATTCTTTTGTGCCTTTGGGTGGTACAACCGGCTCACACAAAGCCCGAATGGCTTCCATGGCATCATCCAAACGCTCTTTTCCTTTATTCAAACGATCGGATAGCAAACCTTCCACATCTTCTTTGTCGTAGTCTTCAAATGCTTTTGAGGTAAAGTCTTTGTATGCGGTTTCGAGGCTTCCGAAAAGGTCTTTGTAGTCAATGATATAACCATATTCTTTATCGTCTCCATCCAAACGGTTTACACGACAAATTGCCTGAAATAGACCATGGTCGCGCATACTTTTGTCGATGTACAAATAGGTAGCACTTGGAGCATCGAAACCTGTAAGCAATTTATCTACCACAATCAGAAGTTTCATTTGTGCAGGTTCGTCAATGAAGCGTTTTTTTACTTCATCTTCAAAATCCTCGGGCGATTTACCATTGAGCATTTTTTGGTAAATCTCGTATTGCATTATTTTCTCGGTATGGTTTTCGCCTTCTCCTTTAATGTCGGCATGTGATGGGGCAAATGATGTTACAATCGCACAACGGGAAAAGCCTGAATCCTGAAACAATTGGTAATAACGACAAGCATTGTAAATACTATCCGAAACCAAAAGAGCATTTCCTCTGCCATTTTGCAAACGCTCACGGGTTTCCATATCAAGCAGAATATCGGCAACAATTTTTTGTAAACGCCCAACCGAACTGAACACTTTTTTCAGGGTGCCCCATTTTTGTTTCAGTTCTGTTTTTGCAAATTCAGTTAAGCCTTTGGTTTTGGTTTCAAACCAGGTATCAATTTTATCAAGCGAGGTTATTTTTTGCTCAATATCCCGCGCCTCATAACGTAAATCTAGTACAACGCCATCTTTTACCGCTTCATCGAATTTGTATGTATGAATGTACTTGCCAAATATTTCAATGCTTTTTTGTTTATCCTTTTTCATTAAAGGTGTACCTGTGAAACCAATAAAAACGGCTTTTTCGCCCAATATTTGTTTCATGGCTTTGTGCAGGTCACCACTTTGGGAACGGTGACACTCATCTACAAACACATAAAAATCACCTTTGGGTGAAAAATCTTTTGGCAGACTGTTTTTCAGTTCGGTCAGGTAACTATCGTAATCGGCTTCCTCTTTGTTTCCAAATTTATGAATGAGTGAACATAAAAGCCAGGGTTCGGTGTCGTTGAGCTTTTCGATAAGCATCGCCCCACCGCTTTTGCCGTTTCGGGGTTTACAACGGTAAATATCTTCGCTTACCCCTTTGTAAACTTTTTCAATTTGCTTGTCGAGCTCGTCACGGTCGGTTACAATCAGAACACGAGCGTTTGGGTTGTATTCTTTTATCCATTTGGTAAGCCAAACCATGGTTAGGCTTTTTCCGCTTCCCTGCGTGTGCCAAATGATACCGCCTTCTTTGTTGCGAAGTGTTTCCTGGGCAGCCTTAATTCCAAAATACTGATTGGGTCGGCAAAATTTCTTTTGCCCCCGGTCGTAAACCACAAAATCATGGATAATCTCAATCAAACGCTCTTTGTTGAGCATTTCAATGATGTTTTTATCCAACAGGTTTTCGGCATTGGCAGCCCGCTCACGAATTGGTTTTGTGAGTTCAAGAAGATAGGTATCGTTTGGATTAAATTCTTCGCTTACCTCTTTCCACTTTTGATAGTATTTTTCGGGAGTGTCAATGGCTGCATAACGCAAACCTTCCACATCCTGACCAGCCATTACCAATTGAATGGTGGTGAAAAACGGCTTAATGAAAATATGCTTTTGGTTGTCGTTGCTCTGGCGGATTCCTTCGGAAACCGAAACGGTGCTGCGTTTCAATTCCAAAGCACCCAATGCAATTCCGTTTACATAAATAACAATGTCGGGGCGTTTGTTGTGAACGCCTTTTATGGTAACTTCCTCGGCAATGGCAAAATCGTTTTCAAGCGGATTTTTCCAGTCAATCAAATAAACCGTTTCTTTGTTTTCGCCCGCTTCTTCTTTAACCTTAATTCCGTAACGAAGTTGAGAATACACCTCTTTATTTGCCTGATAAAGGTCGTCGTGGGTGTTGATATTTACCGATTTGTAAAACTCATAAAGGGCTTTGCTGATTTGGTTTTTGGTATAACCTTTTTTGGTAAGAAAAGCGGTAAGCAAAGTTTCATTTACATTGCTGTTGTTTTCTTCTTTTTCGAGATTCCCCAAATAGCGGTATTTCAGTTCATCCTGAAACAGTTTTACCACACGGTTTTGGGCTATTCGTTCCTTGTCGCCGACTTTGCTCATACTATTAATCCTTTTAATGACATTCCTAAATCATTAATTTTTTTCATCACTTCGCTTTCTTGTAAATAAATCACATACGATTCATTTACTGCCGAAAATCCATGTTTTGATAAAACAGTAATTAAATCTGTGCTGTAATTACCAGTTTCCCTGTAAAAAAAGCGAAGCTTAAATTTATTCTGATTGTAGGAGTATAAAATGTCTATTGCATATTTAGTGTTTTCAAATTGCCAATTATCAATATAAGCACAAGGGCGTTCGTCCCTGTCATCACCTGCGGCAAAGTAATAATTTGCTTTTGATGCAAATGGGGCAAAATCTTTTCCTTCCAAATTATCAAGAAAAAATGAATATGAATACAATTCAGCGTGCGCCCCGCTCATTCGCTCACCGCTGAACAAGACAAAACCATGATTGGAATTTTTTCTCACATAGCGTTTTGCTCCTAAATAAACATACAATCGTTGATTTTGAATAAACCTGTTACGCCAATCTGTACCTGCATAACTATTTTTTATCGTTTCAAGTGATGAAGCAAGGTTACTCGCATCAAGCTCATTAAAAATTTGCTTAATGATGTCGCTATGTAATGAATGATTTTTGTCTCTCTTCAAAAATCGCTTCCAGCTAATATCACGGTCGAAATTAATTAAGAAACTTTGGTTGCTACCTTCTGTAATCAAATAATCGCCTTTTGCTAATAAGGCTCTTTCCCAAACAAAATCAGGGAAAAGATTTATTCCTTTATCACTGAATATCTTAATTGCAATATCCCTGTATTTTATAAACTGTTCCTTGAAGTCAATATCTTCTTGTTCGCTCCAATCACAATGACTATTTGTATTGAAATATTCTTCGATTCCGCTTAAAAACAGTATAAACCCAATTTGACCTTTAAAATATCCATGCTTTTCAACAGAGTAAAGCAGCTCATCCCACTTGTTTTGTTTTAAGATTAAATGTGCTTTTATCTTTTCTTCTTTGAATTGTATTTCATCGAAACCGCTTATTTTATCCAGTGTTGAAATGTTTTTTAAAATGTAATTACTTTGCGGAATAAGCAGGTTTATACCTTGAATGGAATTTGAATATTCCTTTTCATTGTTATAAGGTGCTGTATTCTCGGTTAGGTTGTAAATAACACGCGTCCAGTTTTGCAAACCTTCAATATCTTCAAAACCCTTATCGGTTTTCCATTGAATTAAGTATTGACAATAGGCATGAAGTTTAATCCTTTCAACATAACCAGCCTGGAAAAAAGTATTGTTAACAACAATATCAAACTGTTCTGCTTCATTGTAATGAAAAGAATCGGGTAAATAATTCTTTACCTTTTGGTTTCCGTTCTTTATCAAATCAAAAATGGTTATGAGGTCAAGTATAGTTTTCTCGTTTAAACAGGCATTTTTTAAATACTGCTGAAACGAAATATCTTCGTTTCGTTTATCTATTAAATATTTGATAAACTCGGCATTGCCAGAATCTGCTGCATAATTGTTCACCACAATAGCTCTGATAAAATTCATTATCAGTTTATCAAATTTCTTTTTGTCTGTCAGCGTATGGTTCCAAAACAAGTTTGCCCAATCGGTGTCAATTTTATGTGAAAAATAGGTCTTAACATCAACCTTATTCGGCTTCCCATCAAAGGTTAATGTGTAAGAATGCTTTGCATTGAAGTCCGACTTTTTTAAATGCTGTTCAAATTTTGCTTTAAAGTTTTCGTAAGGTGAAAGTGGAATACCTCTTGCATTCATTTTTATGTACAAATCATCGGTAAGGTTAAATTCCTTCAAATCAAGAAACTGGAAGGTGATTACAGGATTATCAACACTTATCAGCCTCTGAAAGTAACCCTTTGTGTTTCTAAACTTCAAGTGAATATCATCAAGCATTATCAGCATGGACTGAATAGTGGGGTCGGTTTCCCACGATAGAAAATACCAACTGCTGTCTTTAATGGTTTTTGATAAGCTGTTTTTTTTGTCTTTATCGGGTTCTAAAAGCTTTTTTAAATCCACATCTGCCAATAGCAATGAATCGCAAAATTCCCTTGAACTGGTGCGTGTTTCATAAGAAAACTTTGATTTCTGGCTTTCACCCTGCTTGCTAAACACCAAATGCTTTCTGAGTTCATCAATTTCACCGTCTTTTACGGCCAGATACCAATGCAACAAAAACAAAGTTGTTAAACGCTGTTGACCGTCTAAAGGGATAAATTTTGTTTCGTCATCAATGGCTTCATTCGACTGGTTTCCATACACAAAATCCAAATCCCTGTGCTTTTTGTTTTCTTCAAGATATACTAATAGTGCATCTAAAAACGAATCACGAATTTCGTGGGCTGTAATTCTCCCTTGGGCGTAATCTCTTTGGATTATTGGAATCTGTATATGATATTCCTGTATTAACTGGAAAAAAGTTAATCGTTTACCCGAAATATGTTCGTTACTATTCATTGTCATTGCTCACCTGTATTTTGGGTAAATAATCAACGAGGGTTTCTTCAATTGCCTGTAAATAGGAATCGGCATCGTATTTATTCCAGTACATTACTTCATCAAACTTCTTACTGTAGGCTTTCATAAATACATTTTTTGTGCAGATAGGGATAAACGTCCCACGCTTATCGTTCTGTAATATAATTTTCCGTTTAATGGGAAAAAAAGCGTTTTTATAACTTCTATTGGTGGTAGAATCTAAAAGTGCTAGGTTTGATATCGCATATTTAGCAGGTTCATTATCTTCCTTAAATTCAATTCTTATTTGATTGTAAACCGAGCTAAACCTGGCATCATCAATTTTATCGGCATAAGCAACGTGATATAAGTCTGACAATGTTTTTTTGCTTTGCTCTTTTTCTGAAATGGTTCTGAAAACTTCCACATTGGTATTTTCAATTGAGTCAATATATTGTTTCTGTTCCATTTCGTCAGAAAAACCTGTAAAAAATTCCAACATATCTTTTGACCATATACTACGTTCTGTACCAGAAATGTTTTTATCCGTTAATGACCGAACATGTTCTATATCCCAATTTAAATCTTCATCTTTATATAAATTAAACGGGAAACTCATATTCGACTTCTTATTTGCAAGTAAAGTTTGTATATTAAAGAGTAGAAGTATTGATCTTATTTTTGGCCTATCACTTTGATTTTTATCATCAAATACTAGCTCTCTTATATTAAAATTCACTTTTTCTCGTATCTCATCTTTCAAAAATGCTTTGAAATCTGTTTTTGATGTGATGCTGATTTTCTCTTTATTCTTTTTTGGTTCAAGAATATCCTGTATCCTGTAGTTTATCGAAATTAAAAAGCCGATTAAATGGTATAACTCTCTGTCTTTGTACCATTCCTCAAAGGTTAAGAAGTATTTTTTCACACCTAACCACAGGGCATCGGTGTCGGGAATTTTGTGTTTATTCTTGTTTTTACTTGTTTCAAAATCTTCGTAAAACTTGTAAAAGGTGTATTTTTCATCTTCGCCATCAGGTTTGTTTTTCATCAGGTCGAAAATGTATTCAATGCGATTGGCGTATTTGGGATTTTTCGAATCGGGCTTGTTGTAAATGAAATACCAAAACGAGTTGTCTTGCAGGGTATTTTCAATCCTATCCCATTCGGTAGCTATTTGCAGTTGTTTTAACCTGAGCTTATCCACCGCTTCGGCATTGTTCCATTTTTTCAGGAACAGGGCTTTTATCAGTTCGGCATTAGTTAACTGAATCTTGCCGATGTTTAAGCGAGTGAAAATATCGTAGGAATCGGAGCCATCGTTTATCACATACCAGATAACTTTTGTATCGGTTAGGAAGGTCGGGGCAAACTTGGCTTCAGGTGTTACATACTCATTTACTTCATCAGTTGCATTTGCTTTTTTGTCAAACCAATTCTGAATGGCCTTGTTTGCCTGAGCGATGTGGTAAAAGTCGATATTCTTTTCAGCATCATCTTCTTTTATTTCAGTTAAGAATTTCTCGCTTTCTTCCCTTGTTTCATAAAAGACACGCTTAATATTCTTTTTTCTTATCTGCGATTCAAGGTTTTTCAATATCAGGAAAACGGTTGTTAAGCGTTGCTGACCGTCAATAACTTCCCACTCATCGGCAATGCCGTTTTTCTGTTTTACCACAATGGGCTGCAAGCAATAAAACTGACGCATTTTGCCTTCTTCCTGTTTCGGCGGGTTGATGGCAAAAGCCCAAATATCTTCCAATAATTCTTCCACCTGTTTTTCAGTCCATCGGTAGCCACGCTGGTACGAGGGAATAAAAAAGCTGTAATCCATCAATTGGTTTATCGATTTTAAAACTAATATGTTCTCGTTCATATCAACCTTATTTTACCAGTTAATAAATTTTGCATCATACCCAGTTTTATTTTGCGGTATTTCTCCAGTTTGGTTTCCAATGCCTGTATTTCGACATCCATATCGGAAAGGATGGTGGCTATTTCGTTTTGCTCTTCTACTGTTGGAGGAAATGGAATTTCAAAAACTTGAAATGTTGGAAGACGTAAAGAATCAACAGTTGCTTTAACTGAATTTTCTAAAGCGTGTTTGCCAAAACTCTCTGAGATATAGCGAAAAATATACTTGCCAATATAACCAATTTTGAAATCACTAATTTTGTAAACTCGTTGATGAAAATCAAATTTGCCATTTATGTAATGAAATATTTTCCCAATATTTCCTTCGCCAGGCACTAATATAGCCTCACCTTCATACGAATATGTATTAATCCTTTCAACATTTTGCGACCTTACAAAGAATGGGTATTCTCCATTCTCAACCTTATCTTGATTATTTCTCTTCCCTGTATATATTTCTGCAATCTCCCCCAACTTTTTCACTTCCCAACCCTCTTTCGGTTTCAGCAGTTGTTGCATTGCCCCTTGTTTTATGTTGCGTTTTTTGGCAATGAGTTTTTCGAGGCTGTTTATCAGGGCATCGGCATCGCTTAGGGCGGTGGTAATGGCGGTTTGTTCGGTTTTGGTGGGGACAGGTACTTTTACATGAATCATATCACCAACATTGATATGTTTCATTGTTGAACCCGTTTCTATTTCTTTTAATTGACTTTTGCCTCTACCAGAATTTAAATAGTAACTATAAAATTTGGGGACAAGACTATTTTTTTTGAATCTTGTAATTATTAGCGCATGACAATTAGAACCTTCCAATTCTTTTGTAACAGTAGTTGTTAAACCAACATCACCAGTTTGAATTGTCAATAAATCACCTTCTTGTAAACATGATTTTGAATGTTGTTTATGAAAATCCCTTGTAACCTTTTTAATTCCAGTAAAATTAAATGAGTTTTCTTCCACATTATAGCCTTGAATATATGTTATCCCATCTTCAAATTCAGTATAATGAATAGTTGCAACGCCTACAAATCCATTTGTCATCAAAGTAGTAAGCTCACTTAATTCCTTCACCTCCCAATCCTCAGGAATAACACCCACTTCCGTATTTTTAAAACCCTCTCTTAGTTCCATACAAACCCCATTTTTTGAAGATGAGCAATCAATACGCTAATCCTGTTTTTCAGGATTAAATATTTAATCAATACGGCTTTGGGCTGCTTCATAAGTTATCAATTTCGCTGCATATTACATTAAAGTGATCTAAACCATAGAGCAAAGCCGCTTCGTCTATTTGCATCCACTGAAATAATTGCATTATCAGATTGTAATGCTGCCGGGCATAGGCAGTGTCTATTACCGGCTGCTGAGGCAGAAAACAAATGGGTTCGTGGTGCGCCATACGGTTTCTTATATTGTTAAGCTGTGCCAACTGATTAAAAATATAAGTGTTATTGTAATGTAATACCGGGGTGGATGCAGGCTTTGCCGGAAACACCCTGAGAAATATTCTGCCCGAATTTCTATACTGATACTGGGCAAACATATACCTCCAGAAACCAAAACCCAGTTCAGCTACCAGTTTGTGGTGGCTGTAAATATGTAATTTCGAAATGGCTTCATTAATATTATCTCTTGTTAGTCGGCATGTGGCTGTATCAAATACTCCTCCCGGCTGCGCTGAATCACGCAACCAATCAGCGCCCAAAACAGCAACTGCTTGTCTATCAATGACGTTACGCAAGGCCACTTCAAAGCAACTTATTACCGTAAACAACTCCTGCGTGAGTTGCAGGTTCTTCCGGTAAAGCGTCATTGCCTTGCGGGTATTACCCCCGCAAGCCAGCAGATAGCGGTTCATTCTGGCCACTGTCATTATGCTTTCAAAGTCGCAGTACCTCATCAATTTTTGAATTTTGCTTGCATTTTCTACTTTTCTTTCTTATCTTTGTGGCATCTTATTCCCGTTAGTCCCTGAAGCAATTCAAACTGGCGGGTTTCGTTTTTTATAGGTTTTCTACCCGAAAACCCATCATTCCCAAATGTTTATATACCACTGCCTCCAATCGTCTCACTTCATCGCTCTGCATGGGCAACGGTGTTTCATAGCGTTCTGCAAGTTCTTTTATGCGTTGGGTTAAGCGTTGACTAATGTGTTCCATTTCGGTTTTTACATCCCGTTCCAAAACGGTCATCCATTTATCATCCACCACCAGTTGTTTAATTTTATCAATGGTTAGCGTTTTGTAACGTTCTATCACTTTTTTATCGAGTTCCGAAAGGGCATCCTTCATCTTTTTACTTATCGCAGTTTGCTCGTCTAAAAGCTTGAGGTATTTCCTTAAAACAGCTTGTTCGCCATAAGCTGATACCGGTTCTGCAGCATAGTCCAATACCTGTTTTTCTTTTTTGGGTTTAATTGTCAGTAAATCTTTTAACCTTTTTAGCACATTTGCCTTGTTTACCTTATCCAATTCGGAAAAATAACCATCTTCGGTGTTGTGTTCTTCTTCCAGTTCAGCAATTTCTGCTGCAATGGTTTCTTTCTCAGCTTCAAGTTTTTCAATGGCTTGTTTTTCGGCTAAGAAATAGCGGCTAATTACCAACGATTTTGGCACGAGGTCGCAATCCCATTCGGTTACGGTTTTGGTTTGCCTGGAAATGGTGAGTTCCGCTTTCCAGCCATCAGCCGAAATTAAATAGCAATCATCCTGCATTACTTCGTTCCAGTAATCCATCAGGTGTTGGTACACATCATATTTGTCCATCAGGGCTTTACCTGTGTAAGTTGCCAGAATGTCTTCCGAAATACGGTATATAACTTCTTTGGGTTTTAAGCTTTTTTCAAGTGCTTTCAGAATCTGGGTGTTCTTGGTTTTCCATGTTTCAAACACCTTGTCCATTTCGTTTGAGAAAGCAGTAAATTCAGGATGGTTGAAAATGGTTTGTTTTACCAGTTCTTTTTCAATTTTTAAATCGCTGTAATTTTCACGCTCACTGGCGTTGAATAGTTCCGCTTTTAGAGAAGGGTACACTTCCCAATATTCGTTTAATGCTTCAATGTCGGCATTTGGAATTCCGCCCAGCAGGTGGGCTTCAATATCCTGTATATCCTCGGGTTCCTGACTGTCGATATATCGGGGAATGTTCAGGTTGTAATCGTTTTTCGGATCGCTGATTTCTTCAATGCTTACCAAACGGCTGTATTTTGGTACATCGGTTTGTTTGGTAAAAACATCTACAATTTTATGAATGTCCTGCTCACGCAAGCGGTTTTTGTTGCCGTCTTTTATAAAGCCTTTGCTGGCATCAACCATGAAAATGTGTTTACGCTCATCAGCACCTTCCTTGTCGAGCACAATCACGCAGGCAGGAATACCCGTTCCGAAAAACAGGTTTGCAGGAAATCCGATAATTCCTTTGATATATCCACGCTGAATTAAGCTTTTACGAATTTCGGCTTCGGCATTCCCACGGAACAACACACCATGCGGTAAAATGCAAGCCCCTTTGCCTGTGCTTTTCAACGATTTAAGAATGTGCAGCAAAAAAGCATAATCGCCGTTTTTCTCGGGCGGTGTTCTGTAAATGGCTTTTCCAGTTTTAGCACTTTCTTCTTCATCTATCTCAAAACGGCCGTAAAGGTCGTTTTGCGGGTCGAAACCATTTACCCAGTTTTTAGAGGAAAAAGGCGGATTGGCTACCACATAGTCGAAAGTTCGGAGATAACCGTTTTTGTCTTTAAAAAACGGGTCGGAAAGGGTGCTCTGTCCACGGTGGATTTCGTGGCCTTCAATACCGTGCAGAATCATGTTCATACGAGCTAATGCAGCTGTTGCCACATCTTTTTCCTGCCCGTAAATAGAACCTATGCCATCTGCTTCGTCAATCACTTTCAACAACAGTGAACCCGAACCACAGGTGGGGTCATAAAAGGTTGTTGAGTTTTTTGGGTCGGTAATTCCTAAAACTTTTGCTAATACACGGCTTACTTCACTTGGAGTATAAAATTGTCCTTTGCTTTTTCCGCTTTCGGTGGCAAAGTTTTTCATCAGATATTCAAAGGCATCGCCCAGAATATCATCACCGCCGGCACGGTTTTTACTAAAATCGAGGGCAGGTTTTTCAAAAATGGCAATCAGCCTGGTCAGCCGGTCAACCATTTCCTGACCTTTTCCGAGTTTCTCGTCATCGTTGAAGTCGGCCACATCAATAACCCCTACAAGGTCGTTGGCTTTTGCCAATGCCCCGATGATGGTGTTCATTTTGTCACCAATCTCTTTGTTGTGTTTCAAAGCAATCATATCTTTGAAACTGCCATCTTCGGGAATTTCAATTAATCCGTCGGGGTCGTTCTCGTATTTGTCCGAAACGTATTTTACAAACAACAAAGTCAATACATAATCCTTGTACTGGCTGGCATCCATTCCGCCCCTCAACTCATCGCAACTTGCCCAAATTGAGCTATATAGTTCTGATTTCTTTATTGCCATTTATTTTCCTTTTTCTTCCTTGTTTGAAATAATTAAATCTTTTACATCAATATCAAGTATCTCTGCAATTTCCATCAATACTTCAAGTCTTGGCTGTTGTCTGTTCTGCACATACGAGTTTACCATATTGTACCTCTTACCCAGTTTCTCAGCCAACTAAGTCTGTTTGATGCCTTTCTCTTCGAGCACTGCTTTAATTCGATTCATTTCTGTCAAATTATTTGCCCCTAAATTATGTAATTATCTCAAAAATCAAGATATAATTATCAAGTTATTCTGTGTAGGGTCGGCAAAATTGCACTCTTTGGCAAAGCTTCGGTTGCAGCGTTGGCTTGTGGGGCTTTGGCAATGTGTGCAATGTGGGTTGGGGTTTCATTTGTCTTTTTGCGGGTGGGAGAAAAAAACAAAATAAATTCCCTCAAGTTTGCACTGTCCTATCAAAGAGCTAAATCCATTCTTATTTCAATTTTATCGTTATCGTATCAGGTTGTCATGGTCGTTTTTTACACTTGCCCCTAACGTTTGGCGGTATGAAACGTTGGGGACTTCGGAGCTACTTTCCTTCAGAAATACACCAAACTTCATGCGAGGCAGAAACTTCACTTAATCACCTCACCCCCAATGTTTTATACCGCGTGTTGGCTGTAGCGCCTTATTTCTCCTAATATAAAATCCAGATAATTGTCTTTATCAATATTTTTATCTTTATTTTTTTTCAAAAATGAAACTTGATGATTATAAAGCAACTCAACTTTTTTAATTCCTTGTTCAAGAGAAATAATCTGTCTGTTATTTATATTCAATGCAATAATGGTATTTAGAAATGTGTCAAAATACGCATGACCATTTTCAATAAGAGTTTCTAAATATCCTATCTTTTTCCCATCATGAATTAATTGATTTCTTGTTCGATATATCCTTCTTATTTGCCAAAACAATTTTTTCTCATGATTTTCAAGAAAATCAATTATGTTCTTAGGTTTTGAAAGTATTTCGTTAAAAGTAAATAAGCGATTTCTCAATAATGGAAAATCATCCAACTCAGCTAATAAAGCCGTTCTTTCATTGGCAAATTCAGGTAAACATATGAATGCAGTATATCGTTCAGTTAAATTATTACCATATTCTTTTGGAACTTTTGAGATGTAATATCTTGCACGATGATAATTCCAATTAGTTATTCCTTGGGCTAAGTAACGAATAAGTTTTTGAAAATATGAAATTGAAAGAAATGGAATTAATGTATTTGTAATTTGCTGTATTTTACTTGATTCAGATGATTGAGGGATTAGCATCTCTAAGGAAATCCATAAATTTAAAATTTGATTTTCCAGATTAGGACTTTCAATTGACAAACCATGCAAATCAATAGCTCTGTCAATTTTCCTTAATGAATTGCCTGAAAAATCCACATCAGATAGAAATTTTTCTAACTGTTTTGCGGCTTTTTCTTTCTTAGTATCAACTCCCTTCTTCATTGGACTTGTAGGACATTTAACTAAAGTCCAATTATCAGAATCTCCATTATTCATTTTTGCAATACAGTCACTTGAAATATTGAATTTCTCTTTATGATGATAAAAAGCAAAATAATCTCGCAGCTTATTGAATAGGTGGAAGGCATTTTTTCTGGAAGAGTTAATATCAAAGGCATTTATTTTTTCGCAGAGAACAAACATTTCATTGCCAGCAACTGAATTTATAAAATCAACGCAATTCTGGTCATAATTTTGAACTTGTCTTTTTTCTAATATCGAAATTTTAAATTTTTCATAAGTTTTCGAGATTTCTTTAAAATCAACTGACACCTTGAAAATGCAACTAAATTCATGCGACTTTAATTCAAATAAACTTAAAAACTCATCAATCTGTGTAATTGAATTTATTGACTTTCTAGGATTGAAAAAAAATTGATGAGTTTGATGAAATAAATAGCCTTGACTAAAACCAGCCGTTTTTAATGTTGAAATAATAGCTCCAATACCTTCATCAATATTTCTCTTTCGATTGTTTTTAACAGAGTCAGATAAAAATTGCTTTGCATTCTCAAGATAAGTTTTCGCAGATATTTTCTTTTGTAAAAGTTCAAGTTTAAGTTTCAAATCATTTTTCTTGCCTGAATCTACTAGTGGAAAATATATGTCTCTTTCATTACCAAGTATCATTTTAGCAACAGGATCTTGTTGAAAACTCCAATTCAGTTCATCAATCACATAGTCGAGGTTTTTAGAATCAATTTTATCTGCACTAACATTTAAATGAACATCCATTGCTTCAAAGATCAAAGTAGATGTATTTAAAACTCTTGGTTTAAAAGTATCAATTGTATAATCAAACAATGATTCATTTAATCTTTGCGCGAAATAGATTAGTCCATCTAATGATTGTGAATTAATCCAATGGTTTGTATTATTCTTTTGCATGTTATCAATGTTTGTGTCTGTCTCTTGGCATTACAGCCAACTTGTTTATATGTGCACCATTTTGCTCCAAAAGGTGTATATATACACCCAAAAAAAGAATGATAGGTTTACCTTTTGTAGTTTTCATACTGCACCTTATCTTATGCAAATATATTCCTTTTCATTGTCAAAGAAAAACTTAAGGGGGGTTCTAAAAATTCATTTTTTCTGTTTTGTTGCTGAACAACATTCAGAGATTATGGAAAAATTGGAGAACCCATTACCAACTTTATCAAAAATCGAGGCCAAATTGCAACTACTTTTCCAAAATTCCAGCAAAAAATTATATTTTTCTTCTTTTTTATCTATCTATATATCAATATATCTAACTATCTATAAGCTATTTATCCGCTAGTAAATTAAGGCGAATGACCTTTTCATATCTGAATAGGTTATAAGTCAGATTGATTAAACCTATTATGCCTGTTGCTCTTGCTATCCCAAAAGATTTTACAACCAAACCATTCATGCTTTGCTCCATGAAGCCAAATATTGTGCAAACCGAATACAAAATCAAACTTGTTTGAATTTTGTTGAGGTGCAGCCATTATTATGTAAATACGTGTTCAACTCTTGCTCTTGTTTTAGATTTTTCTCTATTATTTGCTTTTTGTTCTTCTGTCAATGGTTTGTTGCGGTATCCTTTTTCATTCGTTTTGTTATTCATTTCATATTTTTCGATGACTTTTTCTTGTTCTTTTCCGGTATATGCGCTATCGCCAAAAAAATCCTGTCCGGCATCTTCTTTCTCTAACAAATCATCTAATGCCTGAGACCACGAAGTAGCACCGAAGGTAATCGTGAACCGAAGCATCCGTTACTTTATACTTAGTTATAAATTTGCTCCTTGTACCAACTTTTGCATGATTTTTATAACCAAAAAATGTTTCTTTATTTTTCTTGGTCCAGCGAGCATCAATGTCCTTATGTCTTTTTTATGTGGCTCATCATTCCATAATTCATTGCTTTTCCATAATCCATCTTCAGGCTCAAAGTTATAGACGGGTTCATAAAACTCCAAAATATCAGTAATGTACTCTGAGTAATCGTTTTCAAGTATTGCTAAAAACTCCCCATGATTGCCGGTAAATTCTAATCCATAGACTTTCCTTAGCAAAGGAGATCGGGCAAATGGCATTGCCTGTTCAAAATCAGTAACTTCAAATTCCTGAAAAAGATCAAATAGTTCTTGATTTTTGACCATGCGTCCGGCGCCAGGTCGGGCTTCATCATTAAGGGTCAAGACCAATAACTTTCCTTCTATGACTGTCTGTGCGGTCGAAAGGTTAATGCCCGTCATAAGTACGAGGGCAAGGATAATTTTTCTTAACCCCCCCCCCGTTGATTATCAACGAATTAGGAGGCCAATGTGTTTGATAGGTTTACATGTGTTTGTTTGTAATGAATGAATAAATAAGGAACTTGCTTTGTAATCAATTACACAACGTAAGATATAATTGGAAGATACCAAAATGCAAATATTCCATTAAAAATTAACATTGAAGAATAATGCGGCCAGCATTTCATTGATGCTAATATTGCTGTAAACACAAGGAAATTTGAATAAGTTTAGAATGATTATAAATTATACTTACCAACTGCCTTAATGTACATGACAATCCATGCGGCTAAGCTGCCACATCTGTTGCAAAAGACTAAGCACAATAACCTGTTACTTTCCCACAACCACCCTTCCTCCTTCGGAGTGGGCGGCAAACTCAGGGGCATACAGGCATTGGATGGTAGCATGGCCGTTGGCGAAGTTGCCCATCTGTGTGGCTACAAGGGTGTATTCAAACACATATTTCCCGCGGGCCAGATAGGGTATAAAAAAGTCGGTGGAAGCGTCCCGGGTGGATTCGTAATAGCCCAGCGAGCCCTGAACTTTGTAGCCTGAAAGCACGTTCAGCGGTTCAAAGGCAGCGGCGCGGTAATCTTTCAGGTGCACATACTCCATGTCGCGGTCGGTCTCGATGAACAGCCTGACCCTGACCCTGCTGCCTGCTGCAATTTTCTGACTGCCCGCCGGAACAAGCACCATTTCGCTTTGGCCGGGTTTTTCGAGAAACACTTCTTTGCGCAGCCGGAGTGAGGTGCTGTGGGCGTTGAGGCGGTCGATAGGCGCAAAGTACTGCCAGTAGGCTCCTCCCCAGGCGGGATGAGGGTTGGGGTTGTGCATGCTGATGTTCGCCAAAGCGGGCGACACTTCTGCACCGTCCCAGCGACGGCTGATGTAACCTGTTCCCGCTTCTGCCTGTGCATTATCAAGGGAGACACCTCCAACACTAACGTTGACGGGTTTTGAGTCGGCAATCCAGTCGGTACCTCTGAGCAACAAAGCATACACTGCCTCGGCTGTAGCCCGCGAGCCAGGCCAGCGGCCGGTTTGTTTCTGTGCCAGCAGCCAGCTGCGCATTTCATCCACTGCATCGCGTTCTTTTGTCAGCGCTTCGAAGGCTTCAATAAGCAATGCCTGATTTTCGACCGGAGATTCGTGCCAGAAATAGCCACGGTTTTGTTTCCAGTAACGGCCAAGTTCGGGATGGTTGATGGATCGTTCCAGAAGCGACTTCATGATTGCGGCTGTCGCATCAGCCTCACCGCCTCTGTTCAGGGTGAGGGCAGCCATAGCCTGCATACCTGGATTGAGTTTCAACCATCCCTGCTTAAGCTTTCCAAAGAAAAAGCCATAAGCTTCGTTGTGCGATCCGCTCAAAGGAATGTCGGCAAAGTAGCTGCGTGCATACAGGTATTGCAGGTGCAGCGGACTGATCACATAAGTGCCGGCTGTGTTCCATTTGTTCATCTTGTCGTAATCTTCCTGCATCTCAGCATCAAGATATCTGATGGCACGGGCAATGCTGCTCCTCAGTGTCTGGTTGTCGCCGGGCAGCAGTCCCAGATGTTTCAGCCGGCCAAATCCGGTCACGATCTGCTGGGTGATGTAGCGGTCGCCGGGCATACCCTTGAACCATGGCCAGCTTCCGTTAGCCAGTTGCAGGGTTGCGAGTTTATTGAAGCTTTGCTCCTCCTCATAGCGCATTCTGTTGAGGTCGAACAGCAGGCTGATATTTCGTTTCTGCATGGATTCGTCTTGTCCGTCCAACAGCCAGGGGGTTTCGGCCAGAAGAATGCTCTTAAGTTCCTGATTTTTCTCAAGATTCGACAGCAAGGCATCAGGTTGTGATGCTTTCCATGTGTTTACAACTTCCATCAGTCTCGGAATACTGCCCGAAATGTGGGCAGCCAGACGGTTGGCGTAGTAGCGGTTGAACAGGTTATCAGCGTTTTCGTGCTCCGGAGCTGACAGAAAAGGAAGTGCCTGCACGGCATACCATGCCGGGTTGGAGGTGAAATCAACCACCAACTGATGCGATCTGAGCCCTTTGGATTCAAAAAGACTTTTAAACTGCACCTCCGTTTTGGCACCGGCCGCTACCCTGAGTGGAAGGGTTTCAGTGACCAGCACCGTGCGTCGCAACACCGGAACATACTGCTGTTCAGCATCGGAAAACTCGCTGGATGAGGCAGTAAACAGCATGGATATCAGCGAGGAAGATTCGCCGATAATCAGTTTCCACGAAACTTCCTGACTTTTGCCGGCAGCCAGTTTCAGAATGGGCTTTTGTTTTTCGGTGTGGTAATGAAGCAATGTTCCTGAGGGTGCATCGCGCAATTCGAGCCGTGCAATGCCCGTAACTTCGGTATCACCGGTGTTCACCACTCTGGCGGAAACCCAGGCAGTGTCGCCTTCGCGATAAAATCGTGGGGTGTTGGGCACGATCATGAACGGTTTGGAAGCCGAAAAACTGTGTTCTGACAAGCCGGTTTTCAGGTCGCCGGTGTGGGCCAGCAACATGAGCTTCCAGCGGGTAAGCGCATCAGGCAGGGTGAACGACATACTCAAGCCTCCCATAGAATCAGTGGTGAGTTGCGGATAAAAGAAGGCTGTTTCGCTGAAGTTGAGCCGCACCATAGTTTTCGGGCCATGCGGTTTTGTTTCTTCTTTTGATTCACCAAGGGCTTCATCAGTTAGCATAAAAATAGGAGACCCTTCAATTTCTTCTGTATCGCCAGCCATTGACGGCATGGCTTCACCATTAACCATATCCTTGCTTTTTGACATGGTCAGGGGAATTCCACGACTGCTGCGCCAATGATATCCATATGGCTGAAATCCAAACCAATTTAGCTGTGGTGGCATGATATTCTTCGGTGGATCGTGCCTGAGTCCATGATATCCTGCAAGCCGTTGACTGCTGAAGGCAGCAAAGCCATTGTCGGAAAACCACGAATGGCCAGATTCGGGATAGTGCAACAGATTGAAGTTCCAGGCATGAGGTTTGAACTGGTCGAGGGAGGCATCATACATCGAAGCAAGCATTTCGGCAAGCACGGGCTTACCATCTTTGTCCTGCACCCGTAGTTTCCATGTTTCGGCTACGCCCGGAAGCAATTTATCGCGCCTGCTTTCCAGACTGATGTCGAGCATTTTGTTGGTATAAGGAATCCTTAGTACAGCGCTGTGTTGGTAAATTCGGTTGAATCGGACAAAGTTCACCTGAATGCGAAGCGTCCCACGATGATTTTCCGTGACAGCAAAACTGAAATGCTTTCTGGAAGCGTTGAGGTTGTGCCAGCCGCTTTCGACAAGTTGATTGTTTGCAAATACTTCCACCAATGCCCTGACATCTTTGTCTGATGAACCCACTTGGAACACAACATTCTGTCCCGGAAGGGCTTCTGTTCTGTCGACATGAAACCAGGTTGGTATCAGATCAGGAACAGTTTTTGACTTTGTTTCAAACAAGGTGAAATACCTTTCGAAACGCACACGCTGACCAAATTCATCTGTAGCTTCCAGTTCGAGCAGATAAGTTCCCTGCCTCCATTCTGAGGATTCGGGCACAAACAAAGGAGCGTTTCCGCCAGTAGTGATGTGTTTTGATACGGAAACAAGCTCTCGCTTTCGCTTTTCCGGTGCATAAACCTTATAAAAATCATCCATCGGGAACAGGGCGGCCAACCGGCTGCTGTCGATCACCATGCGGTCCACCGGCGCCAGAACAGGATCGCGGAGCAAGGTTGTCAGCGGCGACAACCGGCTTATTTTGACCGTAACCGGCACTTCAACAGACTGATTTTGCAGGTTTTTTGCAAAAAGCCTGAAACTTCCTATCGAATCAATATTGATCTTTTCCGGAATATTGATGCTGAGCAGCAAGGCTTTTGAACCGACCACCACCGACAGCGAGGCCGATCTGGTTTCGCCATTCCTGTCGGTAACGTCAACCATAACATCGTAGTAGAATACCGGGTCGGCACGGTGTACATCGGTGTCGGGCCAGGCTGTAAACGACAGGACAATCCTGCCTTCGTCATCCGTTTTGCCTTCTCCTGAAGCTATAAGCACCGGAGGTCCCGACATGGGTGGTATCCAGTTGCGCCAATAGGGGAAGCGGGTTTCACGCATGATGCGGTAGCTGAAATCGGCTCCGCTTATCGGGTAACCCGCAAACGCAGTTGCCAATCCCTTTATTTGCACCTCACTGCCAAGCCGCACCTGTCCGTCGGGTTGTTGCATAGTGACCTCGAAAGTGGGTCTTTTATATTCTTCAACATTGATGTAAGCTGCCCCAAAATCATCGGCCAGCCTGAAACGGCCTGTCAGCCCGCCCAGAGGCAACACAAAACTTCCTTCATAAGAACCAAATTCATTGGTTTTCAAATCTACACTCCCAACTTCCTGATGGTTTGCATCAAACAACTTTACCTCCGTTTCGCGGGCTTTTACCAGTTTGTTTTCCTTATCATTTGTCTCGGTCATGATTCCTTTGAAATAGACGGTTTGTCCGGGACGGTATATGGATCTGTCAGTAAAAAACCAACTGCGCATAACTGTTTTGTGGTCCTTTGGCCGTTTGTAAGTATCAAAAAACCGGTCTGAAAACAGGCTGTCGCCTTTGAAGACTGCTTCGACGTAGAAGAATTTGTTGTCGGGAACCTGATCAAAGCCGACTGAAAAGCTACCGTTTTTGGCCGATCTGAGTCTGAGAACCTCCTCAACGGCGTAGTTTCTTTGCATGCGGTCCCATTCGCGTTTCATCACCCTTATTTCGGCGTTGCCGATGGCTTTTCCGGATTCGCGGTCGAGCAGGTAGAAGTTGTGCCTGTCATCTGACCTGCTGCTGATGAAACTCAGTCTGCTGACCTGAAAACTGGTGTATTCCACGATAGAATTGTCCTTAAACGAAGACTTGTCGGAGACCATCAGCACATAAAGCCCGGCCGGTAATGGCGGAAGGTCGATGATGGTACTGTGTTCGCTGAAATCGTCTTCGAATGGCAAATCGAGTGTCCAGGCTTTTAGTGGTTTAATTTTCACCAATTCACTGAGCTGCACTTTTGGTTCGCCTTTTTGCACTATATCGGCGAGTTTTCCGGAGGCTACTGAAAGCAACCTGAACGATGGGTTCTGCACGTTTCGGTAACTCAGACGCACCGGCAACGGAATTCCAGGCATGTCCACCCTTTGGATCTGAAGCCCGAGTTCTTTCTGTTCCACCTGCTCAACCACCATCCTGCAGTGTTGTGCACCTTCCGAACCGGGGAAAGCATCAATTGCTTTCAAGGCTATTTCTCTGGCTTCGCGCAGGGCATAGCGTTTATTGTCAGTGGTTTCATATAGCACAGGCTGGTGGCTCAGACCCAGCAAAAATGCAGCCCTTTCGTGGGCAATAAGTGTCGAAACAGGCCGGCCCGACATATCGGACTGCAGCTTTTCCAATGCTAAAAGGTATTCCTGTTCATGATTGGGCAATCCGGAACTCAGCTGCAGGGCTAACCGCAATCTTTTGAGCTCGTTACGTGCCAGTGTTTCGTATTGTCCTGTTGTGAGGTGAAAAAACTGAAGTTCCTGAAAAAGCCTTAACGCTCTGCTGCCGGTGTATTCCCCGCGCGGAAGGGTGTCGCGCACAAAATCTCTTACCGATGCAAACAGGATGTTTTTACCGGTGGAAGGATGGATGAAATCCGGTGCAGGTCCCGGGACAGAGAAACCGGCCTCTTCGGCAGTATAAAAATCCAATGCACGGTGGGCCAGAAAGTCATACAAAAAAGGCTGCAACACTTCTGAATCCTTTTCAAGTAAAATGATATTGCTGTAGTCGCCAACAGGAATGGATTTGAATTTATCCGTTTCTTCCAATGACTTTGCATAGTGATCGAAAATGGTTTTGCGCAGTTTTGGAGCATCCCATTCGGCTATGTCGTCTGAATTGTTCGTTGCGAGACTGGTTCTGTCGAGCAGTTCGTGTCGGTTCTGCTGAAAATAAAACCAATACAACTCGGCAAGCACCGAATGAAGTATCTGTTGCTCGGGCTGTTGAAACAAGTCAAGCTGTCCACTAACGAAATCAATGGACGATTCAAGATGATCCTCTTCGGTTTCCTGTGTAAGGCTCACCCTGAACATGATGGTTTTGAGCAGTTGAGACCTGTTGTTGGTTTCCATTGCCTTTTGCCGTATTTGTTCGACGACTTCCAGAGCTGATTGAGGCAAACCTTCCGAGCGGTGTTTTTCGGCAAGTTTCCAAAGTTTTTCAAAATCGGGCTGGCCACCGGGGCCGAATGCAGGATGCACCAGCATAATGACCGAAGCAATCAGCAATGGACGTAAAAATGGCAACAAATGATTCATAACAAAAGGTTTTGTGACAACTTGGTTCAAGGCAATTATCCTGCCAAAAATACGCGAAATTGAAGTACTTTTGACGGAACATCCATTGAGACTACGCATCCATGTTACATGTGACCACCCTGCCCACAGCTCAGTCAGCCGGACAATTTGATTTCACGGGAACAACAGCCATTGTTATTGATGTACTCAGGGCAACTTCGGTAATCACAACAGCAATGGCCAATGGAGCTACGTCGGTTTTCGCCGCCGGAAGCATTGACGAAGCATGGGCAGAACACCGGAGAAACAACAGCGTGAGTCTGGTGTGCGGCGAAAAAGACGCTGTAAAAATAGAGGGATTTCATCTGGGCAATTCTCCTCTCGAATTTTCACCGGAAAAAGTAGGCGGAAAACCTCTGATTCTGCTCACTTCCAACGGCACACAAGCCATCAGGGCCAGCATGAAGGCCGACAGGGTTCTTATTCTTTCTTTCCTCAATCTGGAAGCTGTTTCAAGAGTACTGCGACGGACGAATGATCGTGTAGTTATAGTTTGCTCTGGCACGAATGGCAATTTCTCACTGGATGATGCCTTGTGTGCGGGCATGCTCATCAACAGAATAGCTGCTGAAGATAGCCATTTGTGCGATCTGAGCCAGGCATTGGCAGGCTTTGCTGCTGCAGAAAAACGTCCGCCTGTTGATGTGCTTAACCGATGTTTTCACGTAAAGTATCTCAGAAACAAGGGATTTGCCGATGATGTAACCTATTGTTTAAGCACCGATGCCATTGATATAGTACCGTTTTGGAACCACGGCCTGATTGTTTCAGGCGATTTGAACGCAAATTCTATCAAACCCTGAGCCAACTGTTTTTATCCGTATTTTTGACAACCTTAAATCCCGTTAATTATGAAATCCTATCGCTTGTTCATCTTCGCAGGTGCCACCCTTTTGCTCCTGATCTCTTTGTTCATTGCATTCAACACAAATCCGTCAGAAAACCAGGAAAAAAACCGTATTGCTTTTGAGGCATTCCTGCATCAGGAACTCAGCAAGCTGCCCGCACCGGAGGTAAACCTGAAGGACATTCCGAAGATGGACAGGCCCGATATGGCTGCACTGCAGAACTATTATCAAACCCTCGATCCGGCTTTGGGATATGTGCCGTTCGATAGACAATATGCTTCTTATCTCCAAACACTTGCACAACAAAAGGATATTATTTCTGCGCGCGAAGCAGGCATCAGCTGGACAGGCACAAGGGCCGAGATGGGCGGCAGGGTACGTGCCATCATGTTCGACCCCAACGATCCGCAACACAAAAAAGTGTGGGCCGCCGGTGTCACCGGAGGATTGTGGTACACCAACGACATCACTAACCTATTTGTGGATTGGTATCCACTGGATGATTTCTGGCCTAACCTTGCCATCAGCAGCCTCACACACGACCCCACCGACCCATTGGTGTTCTATGCAGGCACCGGAGAAGCACAAACAGCACGGATTATCTACCGCGAATCAACAGGCTTAGGCATCGGCATTATGAAATCGACCGATGGAGGCGATACCTGGGAATTACTGCCTTCGACCTCCAGTTTCGCTTATGTGACAGACATTAAGGTGCGGGACGAAAATGGCGTTGGCGTGATCTATGCCGGTGTTGTATCGGGAGTGTATCAGGGAGAACAACACGACAGCGAACCAACGGACGGGCTGTACCGCTCAGCCGACGGTGGCGAAACCTGGACACAGGTGCTGCCTGCAATACCTGACGGGTTTGGGAAAATCTACGCTCCAGCACATATTGAAATTGCCTCCAACAACAGGATTTTTGTGGGAACCATGGAAAACCTTGACCTGAAAGGCGGTGCCACCATTCTTTACTCCGATGCCGGCACAAGCGGAAGCTGGACAGCCTTCAGGGATTACAACACCTTGATCTCGGGTGAAAATTATTACAAAATTCCTGCCCGCACTCAGATCGCTGCCTCACCTTCGAATCCGGACATTGTTTATGCACAGTTCTCAGCAGGATACACCTCGGGATTCAATTACTACCGGGGACGCTATATGGCTCGTTCCACCGATGGAGGTCAAACCTGGAACAGCATGAACATTCCGGATGCAGAATGGTCAACCCTTGCATGGCATGCCTTTGTGCTGAAGGTTGACCCCGTAAATCCGCAATCAGTATATACAGGAGGCCTTGACCTCTGGAAATCAACCAACAGCGGACAAAGCTGGACACGCATTTCCGACTGGGTGCTGATGTATTACGGCGGCGGAGATGAGTATGTTCATGCTGATCAACACAACATCGCTTTCAGACCCGGATTCCCCAATCAGGCCATTTTTGCCAGCGACGGAGGAATTTTCTTCACTACCACAGCCCACCTTTCCATTCCTGTGTTTCAGGAAAGAAACCAGAATTTCAACACACTGCAGTTTTACTCCTGTGCCATCAGTCCAACAGCCGGTGCCACCCAATACCTTGGCGGACTTCAGGACAACGGAACTTTGCGCTATACAGGCAACCCACTCACCATCAACAGCATGATCAGCGGTGGTGATGGTGCTTTCTGTTTCTGGGACCAGAATCAGGCAGGAATTTATCTTACATCCGTTTACTACAACAGTTACTACGTGTGGCTGAACAATTTCAACGTGAACACTTTTGGTGGCAACACAGGAACTTTTGTCTCCCCTGCTGACTACGATTATAAACTCAACACCCTTTATTCCAACGCAGTTTCCTTTTCAGGCCAAAACCCAGGAAGACTGCTTAAAGCGTCGGGAATCCCATCCAATATCAATGAAAGTATCATTAACCTGGGCACTGCCAACAGTGTACCCTTCTCCGCTGTAACCTATTCTCCTCACTCACCGGAAGGCAAAACCAATCTATTTGTCGGCACCCAGTCAGGCAGGTTGTACAAAGTGACAGAAGCGCAGAGTCTGCCACAGTCAACCGATATTGGCAGCCCGGATTTCCCGACCGGCAACATATCGAGCATTGCCATTGGTGGTTCGGAAGACACCTTGCTGGTAACTTTCTCTAATTATGGTGTGGCTTCGGTTTGGCTCACGCATGACGGGGGTGAAACCTGGCAGATGCGTGAAGGCAACCTGCCCGACATGCCCATCCGCTGGGGTATTTTCCACCCGCATAACGCCGGACAGGCTATGCTGGCCACCGAAAACGGCATCTGGGTAACCAACAAACTGAACAGCAGCGAATCGGAATGGGTACCTGCCAATGACGGTCTTGCCAATGTGCGTGTTGACATGTTGCGTATGCGCGAAAACGACCTAACGGTGCTGGCTGCCACCCACGGACGCGGATTGTACACCTGCACCTGGGAAGCGGATTTTTATGTGGGTACTCCAGAATTCACCATAAAAACAGACTTAAGGGTATTTCCGAATCCGGCAAAAGAAAGCATCACCATCTATCTTACCGGAAATAAAAAAATCACCGGAATTGTCATTACAGATCTGAGTGGTAAAAGAATTCTGGAACAGCATACAAAATCCAACACGAAAAGCATCAACATTGATGTCAACCACCTACAGCAAGGCATTTATATAGTTCAATGCCTGTCCGGAAACCATCATGTTGCAACAACGAAAGTGGTGAAGAAATGAATGTAAGGTAATGTTTTATAAGAATGGCTTGCGCTAGCATTCAAAACCAAATAATTACACACATACAGCATCAATTGTATGGATTCCTGTTTTGGCTTTCTGAACCGTTTATCCCGAAGAAATGACCTGGCTCATCATATGGATTGTTATTTACCTGGCTGTCATCATTTGGTTTACGGCCCGGCATGTCCGTAAGAACGACCCTGAGCAATACCTTGTAAATAACCGCAATACGGCTCTGCTCCCACTCGTATTTACTACCCTGGCAACCTTTGTAGGTGGTGGCACCTCTATCGGACTTATTGCCATGGGTTATGAGTCGGGCTTTGCGGCCATTGGCATTGGGATGGCTTATGTGGCCGGGTTTATGATCCTGTACCGTTACGCTGGTCAAATCAGGGACTTTGGGGCTGCCCGACGCATCTACACTTTTCCGCAATACCTGCTCAGACAATACACTACCGGGCATTCTGCCTCGTTTACTCGATTGTTCTCCGGCTCGGTGAGCGGGGTTAACATCTTCATTTTCTTCTTCCTGCTGTCGGCACAATTTGTGGGCATGGCCAGTTTGCTCAAACATGGATTTGGCATGGGCTATCAGACTGCCGCAGTGGTTTCGGCACTCACCATCATCCTCTACACGGCACTTGCCGGACTTTCGGGAGTGATCTACACGGATATGATTCAGTTTGTGGTTATTGTAATCATGATTTTATTCATATTCATCCCTGGCACCTGGTCAGATACTGAAGGTTTTGCGCGCCTGGCCGAACTTCCTGCCGAAATGCTGCACGGGACTTTTTACGGCTATACTTTTCTGATCGGTTTGCTGATATTCTTGTCTCCTTCTGTGTTGGTACGCATGGACATCTGGCAACGTATGCTTGCCGCTCGTGATGCAAGCACCGCCCGCAAAACCGCTTTTTGGTCTGGTATCGGCATGCTGCCGTTTTACATCATTTTTCCACTTGTTGGCATGAGTGTTCGGCTAACCATGGGTGGTGAAGTCAACCCAAACGAGGCAACCTATCTGTTCATTGACAAGCATGGCGGAGCCTTTATTGCTGCTTTTGCCATAACCGGACTGCTTGCCGCACTGATGTCGTCGGGCGACAGTTTCCTCAACATCATCTCCATATCTGCCATCAGGGATTTCAGCGGATGGGGAAAGAAAGAACGAAGCACTGCTGCCGATGGCCACAAATTGATCAGGATTGCGACCATCGTTTTCGGGTTGATTGCGCTTGCTCTCTCGCTCACTTTTCCTTACATAGTTGATTTGATGGTGGTTGGCATCGGAACCATTGTTATTTTTGTGCCTGTAACGTTGCTGGCTCTGAGCCATCCCAATCCCGGGCATTATGCACGGTGGGCATTGGTCAGTATCTTAAGCGGATTTATGGTCAATACGGTATTCTTTGTGCTCGGCATCAGCCAACCTGAAACATTCGAGCCAAAATCTTCCTTCATCCCTGCCTTCATCGTTAGTGCTCTTGTGCTTGGAGCGGGACTATTGATTCACACTAAAAAACCCAAAGATGCTGCACATACTTAGCGACAAATACTTCATGGAGGAGGCTCTCAGGGAAGCAGCCAAAGCAGCTGTGGAAGGCGAAGTTCCTGTAGGGGCGGTCATTGTGAGTCAGGGCAGAATCATTGCCCGTGCGCACAACCTCACTGAGAAACTGCGCGATGTTACGGCACATGCCGAAATGCTTGCCCTTACGGCTGCTTCTGATTATCTGAACAGTAAGTACCTCGAAAACTGCACATTGTATGTAAGTCTTGAACCTTGTGTGATGTGTGCCGGAGCCTTGCATCATGCCCATGTGGAACGCATTGTTTGGGCTGCCAATGACGAGAAAAGAGGTTTCGGAAGGTTTGGAAGGGAATTGCTTCATCCAAAAACACAGGTCGAAAAAGGATTGATGGCCGAAGAAAGCAGTGCTATGCTTAAAAAATTCTTCAACGAAAGGCGATAAAAAGTAATTTTAAAGATCCCTGAAATCCTTTTTCTTGTTCAGCTTCAGGTCTTGCAGCACCGAGGCTTTAACGTTGATCGTAAAGTTCCAGCTTTTTCTGAATCCCAGCGGAATCCAGCTGAAACGCATTTCCCAGCAATGAAGGTCGCGGTATATGTTCACTGATGTGTACGACAGGTTTTTGGCTTCAAAGTCCCAGCCTGTATTGAAGGTAAGTTTCCATTTGGGGGTCACGTTTACCTCGCCCGATAGGCCTAAGGTTTGCACAATTTTTTTGTCTACCGTTTTAACAAAGCCGAGGTAGCGCGGATTGTTTGAGTAGCGGAAATTATAGTTCACAGAAAGGTTCCAGGGCACTGACCAGTCAACGTAATCATCGGGATTCTCGTTAATTTCGGCCAGTTCTTCTTCGGTGCCGAATTTGGAGGTTCTGTTCTTCTGTTTCTCAAAGTCTTTCTGTCCGATACTCCAGTTCACACCAAAATCCCAGGTGGTTTGTTTGCGTCGAAGCAATCTGCGGTTCACATCCCACTCAAACTGATTGATCTGCCTGCCGGCGGAGTCGAGGGCATAGGCATCCCAACTTCCCGAGTATTGCACATTCAGGTTCTTCAGCAGTCGTGTGCGGCCCCGCATGGTGATGTCGGACAACCTCAATGAATCACGTGCCAGATCGTAACTTCCATTAATCGAAAGATCTTCTATAAGAACCACTTTACGTAAACCTGTGATAGTATCTTTACGTGATGGAATCTTTATTTCGAGGTTGTTGCTCAAACCAAAAGTGATGCGGCCCGACTTGTCCTTAGGTGGCGAACCGTAAATTGCCCCTTCGTATTTGCTGTAAAACTGCTCCAGACCTTCGCCATCGACATAGGAATCGTAATATCCCCAGAACGGATCGCTGAACTTAGGTGTATAGGTGAATCCCACACGCGGGGTTACTACATGTCGGATGGCCAGCAGCGGCCCTCTTTTAAAAGCAACCATGCCGTAAAACTTCGTAGAAAGATTGCTTGAAAAACTGAAATCAAAAACATTACTGATCCCTTGTATGGTATCCACAACTAATTGTCCGGGCAATGTATCGTTCGGGTCATCTACCCAGCTTTTTCTTCTGTAGTCAAAATAAACACGGTCGGTGATATTGACTGAATTGGCCAGGGTGAAGTGTTTAAAAAGCTTGATGGGTAAATTAACGGGCAAACTTTGCTGTATCCCGTTCTGCATTTTGCTTATCGCATCTGGTTGCAGCAGGAGGCTGTCGGGAAGGCTGAGGCTGTTTCGTGCATTGAGGGTATAATTTACGTTCAGTTCTTCATACCAACGGGGTTTCCCAAGCGTCTCTTTGCGTTTTAGCGGGTAAAAGCGGTTTACAGTAAAGGTTAGCTCTGGAAGATTCACTTCAACGATTTTTGTTTTGGTGTTTTGACGGTGGCTGCCGTTCAGGGTCAGAAAGTATTTATTATTCCAGTTGGTCTGATATGCCACACTCGACTTGAATTCGTTACTCAGGTAGTTCTCGGTAGTCACCGGATTGAACTTGTTAAAGTTGCTGCTCACGACAAACACATCGGCCGAAAACTTGCCGGCAGGTCGTGCCTTAGCATCCTGACGGTGTGTCCAGCGCACCCTGAAATCGCGGCTGCGCTGATAGTCGGGCGAACCTTCGCTTCCTGTAATATTGATGGCATATGACGTATTGAGAGAGCCATCATATTTATATCTCTTTTTATACCTGAATGTTGGTTTCACCGCCCAACTACCACGAGTATAAATATCGCCAAGCAGGTCGAGATCCATGTATTGATTGATAGCCCAGTAATAACCTCCGTTTTCGAAATAAAAGCCTCTGTTTGTACTTTCACCGTAAGTAGGAATCCTGATTCCTGAGCGCTGTCCTGATTTATTCGGAAAAAGTCCGAAAGGCACCGCCAGAGGTGTGGGAACTCCTTCAATGACCATAAAAGCAGGTCCGGTAATAATTTTATCGTCCGGGATTACTTTTGACTTCCTGAACCGGAACTCGAAATGCGGATGATGTTTGTGGTTGCATGTGGTGTAACTGCCTGATTTGATATTGACTTTGTTGTCGGGCATCTTTTTCACCATGGTTCCGTGCAGGTAGCCTTGCCCGTCCTGAGTAAACACCTTGTTTATGATGCCTTTTCGTGTATCAAAGTTATAAGTCATTTCTTCCGACTCGAAGGTTTGTCCACCTTCAGTAAACACAGGTGTTCCTGTGAGTCGCCCGGTGGAATCGGCAACACCACGCGCAAACACTTCGTTCTTGGCAAAGTCAACTGCTATATAGTCGGCTTTCAGTGTTATATTACCATAAACAATTTGAGCACCGCCATGAAGATATACCTTTCGGTTGGGCAGATCCTGAATGATTGAATCAATTGCCGTGCGCTCCACTTTTGTTTCAATGGCTTCAGTTTTATCCTGAACGACTTTCTTCACCAAATTTGTGTCGGCCCTCCTGACATCTTCAAGGGCAAGGGAATCGGGACGGCCAAACCGGAGAGAGTCAGCCATAGAAAGCCTCAAAGTATCTTGCTGTGAATTGATTACATCTACACCTTGTGCATCAGCATGTGAAAACAAAACACCGGTGGACAACCATAATACAACAACCAATGCAAGAAGCAGAAATGGCCGCGCAAAGATTTTTTGGTATTTGGTGCAGTAAAACAATCAGTTTTGGTGTTAATTTTGTTGGATCAGCAATGAAACTTTTCAAAGTGCAAATATACTGGCTAATGTCATTCGTCAAGCGGACGTGTGTTCAACGACTGTTGATGCTGTTTGTTGCATGTACATTATTAATTGCTTCGCCACTGGAACTATTTTCACAGAAAGGCAGCAAAATCAGAACAGTTGTTATTGATCCCGGCCATGGAGGCAAAGACCCCGGAGCTGTGGGAAAATATGCAAAAGAAAAAGACATCGTTCTTGCTGTTGCGCTGAAGACAGGAAACTACATACAGAAAAACCTGCCCGATGTGAAGGTCATTTATACGCGGAGCAGGGATGAATTTGTGGAACTGCACAGACGCGCGGCTATTGCCAACGAAAACAATGCAGATGTATTCATTTCCATCCATTGTAATGCCAGCAAGTCGAAACAAGCCTATGGAGCCGAAACATTTGTTATGGGCGAACACCGTAGCGAAGCCAACCTCGAAGTAGCCATGCTCGAAAACAAAGCCATCCTGTTTGAGGAAAATCAGGAAGAAGAGTATGGTGGCTTTGACCCAGCCAACACAGCAGCATATATTGCACTCAATCTGGTGCAGAGCGACCATAAAGCCCAAAGCATCAGTCTGGCACAAAAAGTACAGCAACAGTTTACCGAACGTGTCGGACGCAAAGATCGATCAGTTCAGCAGGCGGGATTTCTGGTACTATACCGAACCACAATGCCAAGCATACTCATCGAACTCGGTTTTATCACACATCCATCTGAAGAGGCCTTTCTACGCTCCGACGAAGGTCAGGTGTATATGGCATCGGCCATCTACAGAGCGTTTCGCGAATTCAAAACCGAATATGAACTCGAAAATGCCTCGCCGGTGCGGCAACAACTTGAGCAGGCAACACGCGAAGTGGAAGCACGTAACAATGTAAACAATCCAAAACCTCCCGCTCAAAGTGAAGTTATTGAGCCTGTTGTGACAAAAAAATCAAATGTGGTCTTCCGTGTTCAGATTGCTACATATCAAAACAAAATTGAACTGACCGACAAACGTTTCAAAGGACTTGAATCACTCTGGTCGTATTTCCATAACGGTTTTTGGAAATATACAAGCGGCAGTTTCACGGATCATGAAGATGCACTGAAACATTTGGAAAAGCTGAAGAAAAACGGACATTCTGACGCATTTGTGGTCGCTTTTGAAGATGCGAAAAGGATCAGCATTGATGAGGCAACAAAAAAATGACTAAAGGCAACATGATCAGAACTGTGCTTCGTAAAAAATCACACCATTGAGGATATTAGTTATATCTTTGCCTTTGTAAAGGGTTTTTGGGGTCAAAATGTGAACATATAAATTTAATTCATTGAAAAACAAAACAGTATATATAGTAGCCCTCTCCTTTATCAGTGCATTGGCATTGTTTATCTGGGGATTTAATTTTCTAAAGGGGAAAGATATATTCAGCAAGGAAAGAATTTTTTATGCAACGTACAATGAGGTAGGCGGGCTTGTTAAGTCCAATCCTGTAATGATCAATGGCCTTAGAGTCGGGCAGGTGCGCGACCTTTATTTTCATCCGTCAAACAACCGCACCATTGTTGTCGAACTGGCTCTGGCTACTGACATACCTATCCCTGTAAACAGCACTGCACGCATTTTCAGCTGGGATTTGATGGGTTCGAAAGCCATTGACCTCAGACTTGGCGACGCTCAGTCAATGGCAGACAGCCACGATACACTGAACAGTTCTCTGGAACAAAGCCTCAAAGAGGAGGTTAATGCTCAGGTAGCACCCTTGAAAAAAAAGGCTGAAGACCTGCTTTCGTCGGTCGATTCGCTTGTGATGGTCATTCAAACTATTCTGAATGAAAACTCAAAACAGAACATCATGACCAGCCTGCAGAACATAAGCAATACCTTTAAGAATCTGGAGAGCACAACTGCAAACATCGATACCCTTGTGGTGAAAGAACGCAACCGTATTGCCTCAATACTGTATAATATTGAACTGATCACCAGAAACCTTGAATCTAACAGTACCGATTTCAATCGTATTATAGGCAATATGGCTGTCTTCAGCGATTCACTGGCTGCATCTGATCTTCCGGGAACCATACGCAGAGCCGACTCAACACTAAACCAACTCTCCATCATGCTGGCCGGCCTGAACGATGGCCAGGGTTCATTGGGGATGCTGCTGCACAACGACACTTTGTACATTGAACTCGAACGGACAGCAGCCGAGATGAACAAACTGCTCGAAGATATCCGACTGAATCCCAAACGCTATGTGAAATTCAGTGTTTTCTGAGAATTATCAATAGATTCCCTGAGTTTTACTTCAATCCTTTGACTTTCGGTAAGGCAGCAACGAAATCTTTCAGATAAAATGGCTCGAAATAGGCAGTGTCTGCGAAACTACCGCTGTTGTGTGCCTTCTCAGCCAATGAAGCCATATAGCCTGATGAGGGCAGAAAATCATCCAGAATTCTGATTTGTGGCTGATGGGTATAAAGACTGCGGCATTTTGCAGCACCATCTCCAACCACCCAGATGATCTGATCCTCAGGAAATCCGGAAAATGTATTCTGATCAAGCACAACGGCATCTGTTTCCTTCACTTTGCGGCCATCTGCATCAAAAAGAGCCATGTACACTTCCATCCTGCGTGCGTCGATCATCGGACAAATCTGGTGATTTTTCTTCAGTTGAACCTCTCCGGAATGTATCAAGCCATTGGCCAGCGATTCAAGTGTGCCAATGCCGATAAGTGGCTTGTCCATAGCATAGCAGATACCTTTCGCAGCCGAAATACCAATCCGTAGCCCGGTGTAGGATCCCGGCCCCATGCTTACAGCAACAGAATCGAGCTGACTGTAATGCAATCCGGCCTGTGCCATTACCTCCTCTATAAAAACAGTTAACTGGCCTGAATGTGACAGCTGCTCGCGACTCTCCTTAATCGCCAACACTTTGCCGCCATCAGAAACAGCAGCGGAACACACCTGTGTGGCAGTTTCAATCAACAGAATTCTTCCCACACGAATCTCCTATTTCTTCTTGTCTTCAAAAAGTTTGTCTTTATCCACAACCTTTATCTGATCGCCATTCTTCAAAGACTTTGAAACAGCGCGATAAGGACCGGTGACAACTTTTTCGCCTGCTTCCAATCCTTCTGATACCTGAATATAGGTATTATCCTGGATACCGGTTTTCACAAGCCTTAAGCGAACCCGATCTTTATCTACCACAAAAACATATTCATCGATTTCATCTTTCTTTTCCGTCGCCTCCGGATCAATGGGTTTATCTTTCTTTCGTGATGAAATCCTACCTGATGTGGTGTCGGATCGGGTAGTCACGGCCTGGATGGGAACTGAAAGAACTTTATCGAGTCTTTTGGTCTGAATCTCCACTGTGGCCGACATTCCTGGCCTGAAGGGAGAACTGATGCTGCCGGTTTCATCAATCAGGTCGAGGTAGGAGTCTTTGTCCATCATGATACGTACATCGAAATTGGTAACCTGATCAGCACTCACACCCAAAGTATTGGCTGAGGTTGCAATTTCTGTTACAATGCCCCTGAATTTTCGGTTCAAATAGGCATCCACCTCGATCAGGCAACTGTCGTTGAGTTTCACGCGTGGAATGTCGTTCTCGCTCACTTCCACCTTCACCTCCATCTGATCGAGGTTGGCAACCCGCATGATTTCGGTTCCTGCCGAAAACTGAGAGGCTCCGGTTACACGCTCTCCCACCTCAACATTCAGTTTGGATACTGTTCCGTCGTTTGGCGCATAAATACTGGTCCGGTTCAGGTTTTCACGAGCTTCTTTCAGCGCTGCTTCGGCATTTTGCACCTGAAATTTTGTTGCCTTGAAACTTTCGCCGGCAGCCTCCAATTCAGCTGAACTTACTTTGTATGCTGATTTGGCAGCATCCCAGTCAGAGTCGGAAATAACCTGCTGTTTCCAAAGCTTTTCGCTGCGTTCATAATCCAGACGGGTTTTGGCAAACTGAGCCTCAGCCTGAGCTACCCGAGCCTTTGCATTGGCCATATTGGCCCTGGTTGAATTCACATTGGCCTCTACCTGCTCCAGGTTAGAAATGTAAATTGTGGGGTCAATTTTGGCGAGAATGTCACCTTTCTTTACAAAATTGCCTTCGCGCACAAACAAACTTACTACCTCGCCCGAGATATACGGACTTATTTTTACTTCGAGTGCAGGCTGAATCTTACCATTGGCAGCAACTGTTTCAATGATTGTGCGTTCGGCAACTTCCTCCTCAATAACCTCCGTGATGTTCCTGTTATTCCCGCGGGCAAAAACTAAAAGCAAAACGACCAGAACCAAAGCTGCTGCAGCAAACCAGATCCATTTTTTGTTGTTTTTCGGTTTCATATCAATTTATGTTTACTTATGGCCAGACAACAGCAAAGGTAATTCATTCGGCTGAATTATTCTCTTATTTACATCTGTTGTATCAGCAATAGCTCTCAATTATTCTCTGATGAAAGAAAAGGGGCCCAAACAGCCCCATAAAATTATTTTAATAATGCTTCAAATGTTTACGCAAAGACAAGTAATCATCCAAAATGACTTTGATCAGTTTTGTGTCAGATCCTGCAGACTGATTGTCCTGCCCAGATAAAAATCAAGTATCTTGAGTTTGAAGATATAATCGTATTTTCCCGACAAAAGGTCAGATTCAGCACGGCTCAGCTGGTTTTTGGCTACATTGTAATCGATGGCATTCACCATGCCTACGTTAAATTTTTCTTCGGTGTATTTGAACGATTCCCTGAGGCTGCTCAGGGATTTCTGACGCGCTGAATAGCTGGCATATGCTGCCAGGGCATCTGTGTATGCACTTTCGATGTTCTTGCGTAAAGTGTTTCTTGCCAGATCGAGGTTATAACTGGCATTTTCGAGGTTGATTTTCGATCGGTTGATGTACGAGTTAACCTGATATCCATTAAAAATAGGTATGCTTAGCCTGATGGCCAGTGTTGTGCTTTTATTGTCGCGCACCTGATCGTCAAATGGATTGACATCGCCTGATGTAATGTCAAGAATCTGATCAGAATAATTGGTTCCAAAGCCGCCCTGTAATCCCAGACTCGGACTCCTGCTTCCTTTGGCTACGGCAAGTGCCCTGCGGCTGCTCTCGGTATAGTATTCAGCGCTTTTAATTTCAGGCATCAGTCCGAGCGCAGTGTTGTAAATACTTTGAACAGGAAGAAGTGATGGGGTTTCAGGAAGCCTGAGCGAAGGAACATCGATCCTGATTTCGTTGTCAGAACTGAGTTCGAGCAACTGCAGCAGGTCAAGGTAGGATAGGTTTAGTTGGTTTTTTGCCTGAACCAAATTTACTTCTTCATTAGCCAGCTGAGCCTGAATTTCGAGCAGACTTCCCTTTGCCAGAGTGCCGGCCTCAACAAGTTTGCGGGTTCTTTCAACCTGTTGGGCTGTGATTTCGAGCTGGCTCTGACTGTTCGTCACCAGTTCCTGACTAAAGAGGATCTGTAAATAATAACCTGCAACGGCTAGGGCAATATCGTTGCTCACCTTGTCCGAATTATACCGGGCAGCAAGGTATTCGGCCCTACGCTGTTTCATCGTGTTCATTTTCTGAAACCCATTGAAAAGCGTTACATCCGAACTGATATTAAAATAACTCTGCTGTGTCTGCTGATCTACGTACTTATACGTTGCAAGGTCAATAGAACGCCCCCATCCGTAAGAATGTGAGGCAGATGCATTCAGAGAAGGTAACAGGTCGAGTTTGCTCTGCAGCATATTTACTTCTCCACTACTTACATCAAGTTTGCTCTGCTTGATGCGGATGTTGTTTTCAAGGGCCTGTTTGATGCAGTCTTCAAGCGTCCATACCTTCTGGGCATACAAACCGCCTGAAACAAACAACAATGTTAGCGAAACCAAAAGATATACGTTCCAGATTCCGGTTTGATGCTGATGGTTGTGTGTCTTCATAAATATTTGATTTGACGTAATCTTCCTGCGAAAATGATGCCAATTTTACATTCTGTTGTGTTCCTGCTCATTACAATCCTTAAATGAATCTGATTCAATGAATGTATGTACGCCCTGCTACAATGATTGTTCGATATTGGACACCTGGGTGTAAACCAATTCAAAGGTAGACCTTTTTTTAGGTACATCGGTCAATATGCGTTTCAGCTTTACAATGAATCGAAATATCACTTTACCTGAAACAGCCTTTACACTATTTCTGTCATTATTGCGATTTGGTTACTTTTACACCCTTAATTGATTGTTCATGTCAACTTTTATTAAATCTTTGGTCCTGTTGCTGTTTTTGTGCCTTCCGGTTATCATGGAAGCACAGCATACTTGCGGCCACAGGCACGGGTTTGAACGTTCTCCGGTTGCCGACAGCATTGATGCAATACACTACCGCATCCACATCACCAACATTGATTTCGGTGCCCAACAAATCCAGGCCATTACTCAGGTGACCCTCAGGCCTTTGTTTCCAATATCGGTTATTCCGTTGGAGCTCAAACAACTACAGGTTGAACAGGCATTTATTAATGGGAATCTGCCGGTAGGGATCAGCCACAACGGAGACTTGCTGCGGATTTCAGCAGGGGAAACTTTCAGCCCGACCGACACATTAACAGTGGAAATTCATTACGGCGGTCAACCCTTTCACGAAAGCTGGGGCGGATTTCACTTTTCGGGTAATTACGCCTTCAACCTCGGTGTCGGGTTTGTCTCCGTTCCGCACAACCTTGGCAAAGCCTGGTTTCCGTGTGTCGACGACTTTCAGGACAGAGCCACCTACGAGGTGCTGATCACCCTGCCCGAACACATGAAAGGCATCGCCGGAGGGAGCCTGATCAATACCATTGACGAAGGAAACGGAACATTTACCTGGCATTGGAAACTTGCACAAAGTATCCCAACCTATCTTGCTTCCGTTGCAGCCGGCGAATACGAACTTTATGCAGATCAATATCCGGGAATGGAGCAGGAAATACCAATAACCATTTATACACGTCCGGCTGATACATCAAAAGTGGCGGGTTCGTTCCAGAACCTTCATGCAGTGATGAGTTTCTTCGAAAGTTCCTTCGATGCCTATCCCTGGGAAAGAATCGGATATACCGGAACTGCCATTGGTGCTATGGAGCATGTTACCAACATTGCTTATCCGCACCAGGCCATCAACGGAAACCTGGGAAGCGAATACCTCATGGCACATGAACTGTCGCATATGTGGTTTGGCAACAAAGTTACCTGTGCCACGGCGCAGGACATGTGGCTTAATGAAGGATGGGCCACCTTTTGTCATCATTTGTTCCGTATTCCTTTGTACGGATATGACAATTACCTCACTAATTTCAAAGAAAACCACAATGAAGTGCTGAGAAGTGCACACATCCACGATAACGGCTATTATGCACTCAACAACGTACCTGATGAATACACCTACGGAACAACCGTGTACAAAAAGGGAGCATCGGTCGTACACAGCCTGATGCACTATATGGGTGACAGTTTGTTTTTCGAAGCAGTAAAAAGCTATCTGAACACTCATGCATATGCACATGCCTCATCCTACGACCTCATGGAGGCGCTTTCGCAGGCAAGTGGTATTGATCTGGACGGTTTTTTCGACACCTGGGTATTCACACCCGGAACCCCCCACTATTCCATAGATTCTGTGACTGTGACACAGGCTTCTGAAGGCTATGAAGCGGGTATACACCTGAAAAAGAAACACAAAGGAGCTGTTCATGCCGGCTACGGCCATCAGATTGAGGTGAGTTTTATGGATCCTGACTGGCAACTGCATACAGAAACCGTTCAGTTCGACGGAGCAACTGGCTATGCGGTTAAAACTATTCCCTTTGAGCCAAAACTCAGCATGCTCGACTTCTATGACAAAACCTTTGACGCCACTACCGATGAGCACAGGATTTTCAGAGAGCCCGGTGAATTTGTTTTCAGCAAATCCAATTTCAAGCTGTTCGTTGATGCACTTCCCGATTCGGCCTTTATCAGGATCACGCACCATTGGGCGCCACCTGACAGCCTCAGGGAAAACCAACCCGGCCTTCGCCTTTCACCCTACAGATATTGGCTGGTGGACGGCATCATTCCCGAAGGAACCGCACTTCGCGGCAGGTTCTTCTACAGCAACTCTAACGTTCTTGACCAAAGCCTGATCAGGTCGGAAAACGATTCGGTGGTGCTGCTCTATCGGCAAAGCCCTGCACACGATTGGGTATCCGTTGACCAATACCGCGAGGGCCTGTGGTCTGTGGGCTATATTTTTGTGAACGAACTCAAAAAAGGTGAATATACCCTTGCTGCCTGGGACCTTACTGTTGTCGGCAAGGATGAAACCAAAGTTATTATACATAAACCTGCCATCCGTATCTCCCCCAATCCGGCCAATGATTCGGTAATCATCAGCTGGGAAACGCCGGTTGATGGGTTGCTCCACATAACTTCAACCTCGGGAATAAGAAAACCTTCAATCAATATTACAGGCAAATCACTCCTGAGCTTAAGCCTGAAGAAATGGACAAAAGGCACTTATATTGTGCAGGTTACGGACATGAACGGTGTTGAAATAGCACAATCCAAAATGATGGTTCAATGATGCACAACACCTTGCATCCATACCTTTTGCCGCTTAAGGAGGCTTTTCTGTTTCATGCTGATGACGATATTGCAAGGGCAGCAACAGCCTACATGAAGCATCAGTCGGTTTTTTTTGGAATTAAAGCTCCCGTGAGAAGATTGCTGCTCAAAGAATTCGTTGCAGATCACGGACTACCTGACCCCGTAGAACTGGCTGAAATTGTCCAAAGCGCCTGGCAACAACCCGAACGCGAGTTTCAGTATGCAGCCATGGAACTGGCTTTCAAATGCAGAAAGAAATTCCGACCAGAGATTATCAAGCTGTTTGAATTCATGATCACACATAAATCATGGTGGGACACCGTCGATTATATTGCCCCGAACCTTGTCGGGGATTGGTTCAGGATTTTCCCGGACCACCGTGAACGGTTGATCACCAACTGGATGCAGTCGGGCAACATCTGGCTGCAGCGGAGTTGTTTGCTTTTTCAGTTGAAATATAAAAATAATACCGACCGGCAACTTTTGTTTCAACTGGCCGGACAACTAGCCGTAGAGAAGGAATTCTTCATCCGAAAAGCCATAGGCTGGGCGCTGCGCGAATACGCAAAAACAAATCCGGAACAGGTAAGATCTTTTGTAGCGAATACCAACCTGTCCGGATTGAGCCGCCGCGAAGCACTGAAACACATCTCTTGAAACAAAATTGACCACAAAATTGTTATTCAAAAAAAATTCGCAATGAAATACTTTGTCAGTAAAACCATCGAAGGCGAGTATAACGCAACCATCGAAAAGGTAACGGCAGCACTCAAAGAGATCGGATTCGGGGTGCTCACAACTATTGATGTGCGCAAAACCTTAAAGGAAAAAATCGATTTTGATTTTAAACCATACATTATCCTCGGCGCCTGTAACCCGCACTTTGCCAGCAAGGCCCTAAGCATGGAGGACAAACTTGGTGTGCTTCTGCCCTGTAATGTTTTGGTCATCGATCAAGGTGATGGAAAGATCGAAGTGGCTGCCATGGAGCCTGCTGCCATGATTG